>OOCW01000411.1_pt1 | contig 43075 bp, 41 predicted proteins | sample 1671201 | NCBI WGS metagenome assembly OOCW01 (sample SAMN06348132, study PRJEB24527) | human gut metagenome | biome: human gut; feature: ankylosing spondylitis patient; material: feces | host: Homo sapiens | place: China | collected 2015-10
ACCAACTACGAATTTGGCTAAAGTCATTACATGTATTATTGCCATTTCGGGTATGCTATTTACAGGTATGTTTATGGGTGCAATACTTAGTACAAATGATACAAATCATAAAAGATAAAAGTATAGATTATATTGGTAAAAAATGGTATAATAGAGACTTAAGACATCTTTGGAAGCAGGCATATATGAAAATTGCATTAGCAAATGACCATGCAGGTTTTGCATTAAAAAATGAAATCAAAATGTATTTAGAAGCTGAGGGACATGAAGTTGTAGACTTTGGTTGTCACAGCGAAGAATCAGCTGACTTACCAGATTATATTTATCCAGCAAGTTTGGCAGTAGCAAAAGGTGAAGTAGACCGCGGAATCTTTGTAGATGGCGTAGGTTACGGAAGTGCTATGATTGCTAACAAATTACCAGATGTGTATGCAGCAGTATGTCAAGATCCATTCTGCGCAGGTCTTGCAAGATCACACTCTAATACAAATGTACTTTGCATTGGTGGTAAAATCATTGGGTCAGCAATTGCTATGGAAATTGTAAAAACATGGCTTACAACTAACTATTTAAGTGAAGAGGTAAGATATACAGCACGTGTAGATAAAGTAAAAGCAATTAGCGAAAAACATATTCGTCCAATTAGTGAATAATGAATTTCTTTTTAAAGTTACTTTAAGAGGAACGATTAAAACATATTAAAGATACCTTAGGGGGCTTTGATATGTTTTTTTAGTTGGATAAAAGCTGCAAAGTGGGGTATAATCAAAATATTAAAATAAGAGGAGAAATATAAAAGTGAAAATAACTATTAATGATGTAGCCCGTGAAGCGGGGGTTGCTAAGTCTACCGTATCGCGTGTGCTTTCTAACAATCCGCGTATTAGCGAAGAAACTAAAGCAAAAGTTAATGAAGTTATAGAAAGATTAGGTTATAAACCAAATGTGATGGCGAGAAACTTAGCAAAGAACCAAACAAAAACAATAGGCGTTATTTTACCTATTGATGTTGCCACTTCTTTTGGAAATCCAATTTTTATTCAAATGATGTTAGGCATTAGTACTTATGCACAAGAAAAGAAATACTTTTTAATGTATGCCTTTGGTAAAGATGAAGAAGAAGCACGTAATATTCAAGAGTTTAGTACCAATGGTGCAGTGGATGGCATTATTATTTTAAGATCAGAAGAAAATGATAAAGTCATCAAAAGCCTTAGAGAATCTAACTTCCCATTTGTAGTTATTGGGAGACCTGGACGTGAAACCTCTGTATTATGGGTGGATAATGATAACTTTGGTGCAACTTATGAAATTGTAGAAGAGCTGATTAAAAAAGGACATGAAAGAATCGGCTTTATAAGTGCAAAGAAAAAGTGGACAGTATCTAAAGATCGATTAGAAGGGTATAAACGTGCGCTACAAACACACGGCATAGAATATAAGCCTGAGCTTGTTTATCATGGTGATGACTTTACTGAAGAAGTAGGGGTGAAAGCCATGGAAGAAATGCTAATTTCACAGTTACCAACAGCTATTATTGCAACGGATGATTTAATGGCAATTGGTATTAGTAAGTATTTAGAGGATAAAGAGATTAAAGGTAAAGCCGTTATTGGATTTAATAATACAGCACTTGCTGAGTACCAAAGACCTTCTTTAAGTTCTGTAGAGATTTATGGGGATAAATTAGGTTATGCAGCGGCTAAACTTTTAGTAGAGTATCTTGAAGATAATGACAAGAAACATGAACATGCTATTATTGAAACGAAACTCATACGTCGCGAAACTTTTAAATAAAATTTTGTGGAAACGGTTGCATAAACCGTTTCCATTTGCTATAATAAATTTGTAAGCAGGATAAATTTTTTTTAACTAACCAAGAAACCGGTTGCACAGGAGGAAGAAATGGATTGGAGAAAAGAAGCAATAGGTTATCAAATATATCCTAGAAGTTTTAAAGATTCAAATGGTGATGGCATAGGTGATATCAAAGGAATTATGTCAAAGTTAGATTATTTAAAAGAATTAGGTATAGATGTTATTTGGATCTGTCCGATGTATCAATCACCTAATGATGATAATGGATATGATATCAGTGATTATAAATCTATTATGAAAGAGTTTGGCACAATGGAGGAATTAGATGAACTCCTTAGTGAAGTACATAAAAGAGGTATGAAACTCATTATGGACTTAGTTATTAATCATACTTCAGATGAACATCCTTGGTTTATTGAATCAAGAAGTTCAAAAGATAGTGCCAAACGTGATTGGTATATTTGGAGAGAAGGCAAGGACAACAAAGAACCAAATAACTGGGAAAGTATTTTTAATGGCTCAGTATGGGAATATGATGAAACAACTGATGAATACTTCTTACACTTATTTAGCAAGCGTCAACCAGACTTAAACTGGGAAAATAAAGAAGTAAGAGAAGCTTTATTTGAAATGGTAAACTGGTGGCTTGATAAAGGTATTGATGGTTTTAGAGTAGATGCCATTAGTCATATAAAGAAGGAGCCAGGATTAATAGATATGGACAATCCTCATAATTTAAATTATGTATCATCTTTTGACAAACATATGAATGTTGATGGAATACACGAGTATCTTGAAGAATTAAATAAAAATACTTTTTCAAAATATGATATTATGACTGTTGGTGAAGCTAATGGTGTGGATGCCAGTGAATCAGAAATGTGGGTTGGCGAAGAAAATGGTAAATTCAATATGATTTTCCAATTTGAACATTTAAATTTATGGGGAGAAGTGGGAGAAAATAAATTTAATGTTAAAGAATATAAGAAAGTCCTTACAAAATGGCAAAATGCACTGGAAGGAAAAGGATGGAATGCATTATTCGTTGAAAATCATGATATTCCAAGAGTAGTTTCTTCATGGGGAAATGATAACGAATACTTAGAAGAATCAGCTAAGGCATTTGCCTTAATGTATTTTATGCAAAAAGGTACTCCATTTATTTATCAAGGACAAGAAATTGGTATGACAAATGTTAGATTTGATTCTATTGAAAAATACAATGATGTAAAGAGTATAAATATTTATGAAGAAAAAATTAATGAAGGAGTTAGTGTTAATGAAGCTTTAAAAGCAGTTGCAAGTATTTCAAGAGATAATGCACGTACTCCTATGCAATGGGATTCAACCAATTATGCAGGTTTTAGTGAAAATACTCCATGGATTGATGTCAATGAAAATTATAAATCAATAAATGTTGAAAGTCAGTTAGCTAATGAAAATTCAGTGTTGAATTTCTATAAAAAATTAATAAAGATTAGAAAGGAAAACCTTTCTTTAATATATGGAAGATATGACATGATTCTTGAGGAAGATGAAAAGATTTATGCATATACAAGAACTTTAGATAATGATAAATATGTTGTAATAGTAAATTTATCAGATGAAGAAGCATTATATAAGTATGATGATTTAGATCTTATTTATGAAAATTTAATGCTTGCAAATTATAAGGTAAGAGAACATGGTATTTTAAAAGAAGTGGTATTAAAGCCTTACGAGGCTAGATTATACAAGGTATAAAAGAAGTGGTATTAAAGCCTTATGAGGCTATATTATACAAGATATAAAAGAATTAATGAGGGGGAATAAAAATGGTCAAAAACAACAAAAAGGGTAAATTATTTTCATTTGATTTTTGGCAAAAGTTTGGTAAAACTTTAATGGTAGTTATTGCAGTAATGCCTGCTGCAGGTTTAATGATTTCTTTAGGAAAATTAATTGGTATGTATTCACCAGCTGATGCTGGATTTCTTCAAGGGGTATCAAGAGTATTAGATACTATTGGATGGGCATTTATAAGTAACATGCATATATTATTTGCTGTTGCCATTGGTGGATCATGGGCTAAAGAAAGAGCAGGTGGTGCTTTTGCATCAATTATAGCATTTATACTTATTAATAGAATTACAGGAAGTATTTTTGGTGTAAACAGTGATATGCTTTTAGATAGCACTGCAACAGTAAAATCACTTTTTGGTAGCACATTAGTAGTTTCAGATTACTTTATTGATATTTTAGGATCACCAGCACTTAATATGGGTGTGTTTGTTGGTATAATTTCAGGTTTCTTAGGAGCAGTAATATATAATAAGTACTATAATTTCAATAAGCTTCCACAAGCATTAAATTTCTTTAATGGTAAGAGATTTGTACCTTTCGTAGTTATTTTATGGTCTACAGTTGCAGCAATTGTATTATCAGTTGTATGGCCATTTGCACAAGGTGCTTTAAATAGCTTTGGTATGTGGCTTGCTAACTCAAAGGATACAGCACCAGTATTAGCACCTTTTATTTATGGTTGTTTAGAACGTTTACTATTACCATTTGGACTTCATCATATGCTTACAATACCAGTAAACTATACAGAACTTGGTGGAGTTTATACAGCATTAACTGGAGCTTCAGCAGGAGTGACAATTGCAGGTCAAGATCCATTATGGTTTGCATGGATTACAGATTTAATTAACTTAAAAGCAGCTGGAGATATGGCAACTTATAATAATATAATATCAACAGTAGTTCCAGCAAGATTTAAAGCAGGACAAGTTATTCTATCAACTGCTTCATTAATGGGTGTTGCTTTAGCAATGTATAAAAACGTTGATGCAGATAAGAAGAGCAAATATAAATCAATGTTTATTTCAACTGCAATAGCAGTATTTTTAACAGGGGTAAGTGAACCAATCGAATTCTTATTCATGTTCTTATCACCAGTTTTATATGTAGTTTATGCTGTTATAACAGGATTAGGTTTTGCAATAGCAGGTTTAATCAACTTAAGAGTACACGCATTTGGTGCAATTGAATTATTTACTCGTTTACCAATGCTTGTTAAAGCTGGACTTACTTCAGATATAATCAACTTTGTAATAGTATGTGCAGTATTCTTTGCATTAAATTATGGAGTATTTACATTCTGTATTAAGAAGTTTAAAATACCTACTCCAGGACGTCTTGGAAATTATGATGAAGAAGAATCAAGTGCACAAAATGAAGCTGCAGTAACATCAAATGATTTACAGGCTTTAAACATTATTGAACTTTTAGGAAGCAAAGAAAATATAGAAGATGTAGATGCATGTATGACTAGATTAAGAGTTACAGTTAAAGATTTAGATAAAGTAGCCAGTGAAGATAAATGGAAACAAAATGGAGCTTTAGGCCTTGTCTTAAAAGGAAATGGTGTACAAGCAATTTATGGACCTAAGGCAGATATATTAAAGAGCAATATTCAAGATATAATAGGAGTATAAAATTATGAAGCTTATGACATTGAATTGTCATTCATGGCAGGAAGACAACCAGTTAGCTAAGATAAAGATCTTAGCTGAAAGAATAAAAAAAGAACAATATGATGTTATAGCATTGCAAGAAATAAGCCAACATGTTGATGGAGAATATATTTCAGGAAATATAAAAAGCGATAATTATGTTCAAGTGCTTATTAATGAGTTAAACAGCATAAATGAAAACGCTTATGAATATGTATGGGATTTCTCTCATATAGGATATGATGTATTTGAAGAGGGGCTTGCAATAGTATCTAGACATAAGATAAAGTCATATGATTCATTTTATGTTAGCGAGGACCAAAATAAAAATAATTATAAAAGCAGAAAGATAGTGAAAGCAACTATAGAGGCAAATGGAAAAGAAATTGATTTCTTTTCCTGCCATCTAGGTTGGTGGAATGATCAGGATGAACCATTTAAAAATCAAGTGGATAATCTAATAAAGCATATTGATAATAACAAGCTTTCATTCCTTATGGGAGATTTTAATAATAATGCATTGTTAAAAGATGAAGGATATGATTATATCATTGCACAGGGTATGATAGATACTTATAAAATTGCAGAAGAAAAAGATTCAGGTATCACTGTTAAAGGCACAATAGATGGCTGGAAGGGATGTAGTGAAGATAAGAGGCTTGATTTAATATTAAGCAATAAAGAAATAAAAGTTAAAGACTCAAAGGTGATATTTAACAGAGAAAATGATATTGTATCAGATCACTTTGGAGTTGAAATAAATATAATACTATAAAATATATAGCACCACACAAAAAAAGAGCTGTATCAATTGAAGAATAACTTCAATATGATACAGCTCTTTTTTTAATGATGAATGATGAATTAAGAATGATGAATTAAGGTTGAAACTCAAAGAGTTTCTAAATTTATATTTTTTCCTAAACTCCGTAAGGAGTTTATTCTACAATTCATCATTCATCACTCATCATTCATAATTAACTAAGTTCATCACTCATCATTCATAATTAACTAAGTTCATAATTAAATTAGAATTTTCTAATTTTAGATATTGCTGTTACAACTGGTATGGCAATAACTGCAGATGCTATAGCTTCTGCAACTCCATTAGTACCTATAACTGTAAGTAATGCTCCAGCTACCATATCAGTAGAAATTTGTTTAGCAGCAGCGTATCTGTCAAGGTATAAGATATATGTAAGTCCAAGAACTCCAATGGTATTTGTTAAAGTTCCAGCAATTGAAGCTACACCAATTGAAATACTTTTGTTCTTAATTTTATTTTTAATAAAAGTATATACATAATATGTAACTATTCCAATTAATATTCTTGGAAGTAATGCAATTATAGGATTCATAAATATAAATGATGTTAAATTAGGTGCAGTTATATTCTGATACATTGAGAATAATCCAAATATAAGACCAATGGCACCACCAACTAATGGTCCTTCTAATAGAGCTCCAATAATTACAGGTATATGCATTATAGTTAAATTCATTACTGGAAGATGAATAATTCCTAGTGGAGTAAGTCCAAGGAAAATAGATATACCACCAAGCATTCCAATAACAACGAGCTTTCTAGTCTTAGATCTAGAATTTTTTAAAGTATTGTCCATAGAGACCTCCTACGATTGTTAATATTAGATTAAATCAATTTAATTATATTTTTAAATGTAAATAATAACAATATTTTTTAAAAAAAAATGTCAATAAACGGTGAAAAAATATTTATTGGCTAATATTTAACAGATATATCTTGAATAGTATAATATATATAATATAAAATATAGCTTGATAATAATTGAAGGAGTAGATTGATATGGAATTATTTAAAATAAAGGATTTAGTATTTAGAAAAGAAGATTTTTTAGATGATATAAGTGAGTTTGAAGATATATTACCTATAATAGAGGAATTACAAGATGGATTAACTTATGAAGAAATAGAGTGTGTTGGAGTAAATGACTGTTGTAATGAAACAAATAAGAATTATGTTGTTGAGATACAAGGATTTATAGATTCAAATGATGAATTTATTACTAAGGAAGAATTGATGGCATTAGAAAATGTTGATGAAGGAATGTTAGATACATTTATCATTACAATTCATATGTGTGTAAATTGTGGCAAATGGGTATTAGGTATTTTAGAGGATGAAATATAGCAAAATGAAGGAAACTATAAAGGAGCTTTTTTTAAAGATATCTAATAATATAAAGATAGAGGGAAAAAACATAAGAATTAAGGTATATATTATTATCTTAATCCTAGCTCTTGTATCTATTGTTTTTAACATAACTAAGCCTATGAGTAAAAAAGAATTGATTAATCAGTTGGAAATGGCGCTATTAAAAGGAAAAGAAAACTGGGTAGAAAGAAATATAAAGATTGATGGAGCAAAAGCAGAAAATGATGAATTAAAGCCATTAATTCATTATTATTTACTTAATAATAAGGATGTTGAGCAGGTAATTAGTAATCTTAAAAAGAATAATAATAGTGGAAATCTTACCATTGAAAGTGAAAAAGGCCTTTTAGGTGAAAATTATTATCTAAATTTAAGTACTATAAGTATAAATATTACTTCCGATATAAAAGAAGCTATCATATACATAAATGGAAGAGAAGTAAATAAAGAAGAACTAGTTTCATTAATACCGGGAACATATGAAGTGGCATATAAACTGAAAACGGATTATGGTGATGTTGAAGAAACTAAGGAGATGGATATATTATCTTCTGGCGATGTAAAGATTGAAGTAGCAGCAGAATATATAACTTTATATTCTAATTTCAGTGACGCAAAAGTTTATATTAATGAAAAAGATACTAAAAAAACTGTTAGTGAAATTAAGAAATATGGACCTATACCAAATAATAAAGATATAACTATTTATATTGCAAAGGATTTTCCGTGGGGAGTTATTAAAAGTCCAGAGATAAAAGTGCAAGAGGATAATATTTTAAAAATTGATATAAACATGGCTAATGATGAACTTTTGGCAACAATTGAAAACACATTAAGAGAATTTTATAACAGCTTATTTGATGCCTTAAATAATAAAGATTCAGCTTTAATAGAAAACGTTGAGGAAAACTCCAGAGAAGAAGTTTTTAACTCTATTTATGAAAAACCAAAGGTTTTTGCTAATAACTATACTATCTCTGATTTAGAATTGAAAATTGCCAATAGTGAGTTCAAATATGAAAATGAAAAGTATGTGGCAAATATATTAGTGGATATGGATTATAGTGTTGCAAAAAAAATACTTCCTTTTATAAAGGAGCAAAAAGAAGAACGATTTTTGCTTAGTTTAATATATAATGAAGAAAAATGGCTAGTTGAAAGTAGTCAAAGAATAGAACTAAAATTAGAGGGCCAATAAGTATATAGTAAGAACAAATGGGAAAATATTAAAAGTAGGAGGAGGAAATGGAAAAAAGAGAAGGAATTTTAAAGGAAACACCAGAATATGAAGATTATGATGTAAATGAAGCTAAATTATCTGTTCAAGAGCTAAGAGAATTAGGTATAATAAAATGTGGTGGTTGCAAAAGCAGTGGGAAATGTGCTACATGCAATTGTTCAACTGGTTGTTGTAAGAAAAGCACAAAATTAGAAATTAAGAAGTAATCATTTAGAGGAGAGGTATTATGAAGAAGCCTAGCATATTTAGTAAGGATTATGAAAAAATAATGAGGAAACGAAAGAGAAAGAGAATAGTTATTGGAATTCTTTCTATATGTATTATAGGTATATTGGTAACAGAAGTTGCTAATTATGATTTTTCTAAGTTAAAAGATAGACTGCAGGCCTGGGTTGATGAAGATAAGGAAAAATATGTTGGAGATCAGTTAGTAGACACTGATGAAAGTATAGGGAGCACAGAGGTAGAAGAGCCAGTAGTGGAAGAGGTGCCTTCAGAAAAGTATTTAGATGTAACTATTTCAGATACTCCTATAAGCTTTAAAATAAAAGAAGAAAATTCACAAATACTAATTGAATCTGTTAAGGAAGTGCCAGAAAATTATTATATATATATAGGTAATAATGGTAAAGATGCAGTAGTATTAGATCCAAATCAAAATATTAACATAGTATATGCTAGCGGAGAAATAAAGAATGTAACATTAGCACAATATATAGGTCCAGATGGAGAAGTATATATTAAAGATAATATAAGAAATTTATATCAAGGATATATATGGCATAGTACACCAGTACAGATAAGTGAAAAAAAGGTTGCATATATTACTAATATTCCGTATTTTGGATATAATTTAAATAAGTATATATCCATAATAGATATAGATAGTAATACACACTCTACTATATGGGCTTCTAAAGCAACAGAAATTGTTTTTGAACAGATGAATGAAAAAGGTTTAGAGGTAAATATTGACGGTAATTTAAGATATATTACTTCAAATGGAGAGTTGATACAATAGATAAAGGAATTTTATTGAACAAATATTTGAAAATATTAGCTTATATATGTTATAATGACTAAGTTGTATTATGTAACAAGAGATACTAATTGTAGGAGGAATATACAATGGAAGCTAAAATGGAAAAAATCGACGTTAATGTTGTTAAATTTGAAGTAAAGGTTGAAGCTGATAAATTTAAAGAAGCTTTAACAAGAGCATATAAGAAGAATGTTAAGAAATTCAATGTGCCAGGATTCAGAAAAGGTAAAGTGCCAATGAGCGTTGTAAAGAAATACTATGGAGTAGAAGTTCTTTTAGAAGATGCAGTTAACTTTGCAATAGAAGGAAGCTATGCAAATGTATTAAAGGAAAACAATGTAAGACCTGTAGATTTCCCAAAAGTTGAAGTAGTTCAAGCTGAAGAAGGAAAAGATTTAATATACACTGCTGAAGTAACTGTTTATCCAGAAGTAGAACTTGGAGCATACAAAGGGTTAAACGTTGAAAAGAAAACTTATGAAGTAACTGAAGAAGAAGTTGCTGCTAAGTTAAAAGAAATGCAAGAAAAGAATGCAAGAGTTGAAGTTAAGGAAGGAGCTATAGAAAATGGAAATATAGCTGTTATAGACTTCAAAGGATTCATTGATGGAGTTGCATTTGAAGGTGGAGAAGGACATGACTATTCATTAGAAATAGGTTCAGGTTCATTTATAGATAACTTTGAAGAACAATTAGTAGGAGCTAAAGCTGGAGATAAAGTAGAAGTTAATGTTACTTTCCCAGAAAACTATGGAAAAGAAGAATTAAACGGAAAGCCAGCTAAATTTGAAGTAGAAGTTAAAGAAGTTAAAGCAAAAGAATTACCAGTACTTGATGATGAATTTGCTAAAGAAGTTTCAGAATTCGAAACTTTAGAAGCTTTAAAAGAAGATACTACTAAGAAATTAGAAGAAGCAAACACTGCAAGAGCTGAAAGAGAATATGAAGAAGCTATATTAAGAGCTGTAGTTGAAAATGCTAAGATGGATATACCAGCTGTTATGGTTGAACAAGAAATCGACAGAATGGTTCAAAACTTAGCTCAAAGATTACAATATCAAGGATTAACTTTAGAACAATACTTCCAATTCACTGGAACAGATGCAGAAAAAATGAGAGAATACATGAAAGAAAATGCTGAAACTAAAGTTAAGACTGAATTAGTTTTAGAAGCTCTTCAAAAAGCTGAAAAAATGGAAGTTCTTGATGAAGAATTAAAGGAAAAAGCATCAGAAGTTGCAAAACTTTACGGAGCTAACGATGAAAAAATGGTTGAGTTATTATTACAAAACCAAAGAGAAGCATTAGTAGCTGACGTAATGACTTCAAAAGTTATAAACTTCTTAAAAGAAAATAACTAATCTTAAATAGAAAAAAGAATTGCCAGAAGAAATTCTGGCAATTCTTAAAATATATCATTAACAAATTAATGTAAATTATATATAATTTAAGTATCATTACTTTTATCATTTTGGATATATTATTAAGAGAAGGGTTAAAAGAGAAAAGGAGGGAGCAAAATGAGTTTAGTTCCAATGGTTGTGGAGCAAACAGGTAGAGGAGAAAGATCATACGATATATTCTCAAGACTGTTAAAAGATAGAATTATTATGTTGAGTGGTGAAATCAATGATGATACTGCTAACTTAGTCGTTGCTCAATTATTATTTTTAGAAAGTGAAGATCCAGATAAGGATATATATTTATACATAAATAGTCCTGGTGGTTCAATTACTTCAGGTATGGCTATTTATGATACAATGCAATATGTTAAGCCAGATGTAAGCACTATATGTATTGGAATGGCAGCATCGATGGGAGCATTTTTACTTTCATGTGGTGCTAAAGGTAAAAGATTTGCACTTCCAAATGCTGAAATAATGATACATCAACCTTTAGGTGGATTTAAAGGTCAGGCAACAGATATTGATATTCATGCTAAGAGAATATTAAAAATCAAAGAAAAACTTAATTTAATATTAAGTGAAAATACTAATCAAGATATTGAAAAACTAAAGAGAGATGTTGAAAGAGATTACTTTATGGAAGCTGATGAAGCTAAAGAGTACGGTATAGTTGATGAAGTAATAGTAAGACATGGTAAATAGTAAAGTTATTATAGATTGAAAAAGATGAAGTGAGGTGAGGTTATGGCTAAATATGAAGATAAGAAGCAATTAAAATGTTCTTTTTGTGGTAAAAGTCAAGACCAAGTAAAAAGATTAATTGCAGGGCCGGGAGTATATATTTGTGATGAGTGTATAGACTTATGTTCAGATATAATTCAAGATGAGTTTGAGGAAAGTGTAGAGTTAGATACAACTTCATTACCAAAGCCATCTGAAATTAGAAATTATTTAGATCAATATGTTATTGGTCAAGATAGAGCTAAAAAATCATTATCAGTTGCAGTTTACAATCATTATAAAAGAATAAAAAGCAATGTGGTTGATGATGATGTGGAAATACAAAAGAGTAATATTTTACTATTAGGACCTACAGGTTCAGGTAAAACACTTTTAGCACAAACATTAGCTAAATTCTTAAATGTACCATTTGCTATAGCTGATGCTACAACATTAACAGAAGCAGGGTATGTTGGAGAAGATGTTGAAAATATTCTTTTAAAACTTATACAAAATGCTGATTACGATGTTGAAAAAGCAGAAAAGGGTATAATTTATATTGATGAAATAGATAAAGTTGCTAGAAAATCTGAAAATCCTTCAATTACAAGAGATGTTTCAGGAGAAGGTGTTCAACAAGCTTTACTTAAAATATTAGAAGGAACAGTTGCATCAGTGCCTCCTCAAGGTGGAAGAAAACATCCACATCAAGAGTTTATCCAAATAAATACTTCTAATATATTATTTATTTGTGGTGGAGCTTTTGATGGTATAGATAAGATAATTGAAAAGAGAACTAGAAAGAGCTCAATGGGATTTGGAGCTGATATAGACTCTAAAGAAACTAAAGATGTTGGAGCTTTATTGAAAGATTTATTACCAGAAGATTTATTAAAATTTGGACTTATTCCAGAGTTTGTTGGAAGAGTACCAATGATAGTTTCTCTTGAATCTTTAGATCAAAATGCATTAATTAATATTTTAAGTAAGCCAAAGAATGCCTTAATTAAACAGTATTCTAAGCTTTTTGAAATTGATAATGTTGAATTAGAATTTACAGAAGAAGCTTTAAAAGCTGTTGCTGATGAAGCAATTAAGAGAAAGACTGGTGCTAGAGGTTTAAGAGCTATCTTAGAAGATATATTGGTTGATGTAATGTTTGAAGTTCCTTCAGATGAAAATGTATATAAGGTTATCATTACTGAAGAAGCAATCAAAGAAAAGAAACAACCAGAATTACTTAGATTAGCAGATAATGAAACAAGACCTGCTATAAAAGTTAAAAAAGCAAAAAAGAAAAAAGGTGCTGAAACAGCTTAATTTTTTAAGGATATTATAAAATAATTATTTATTTTATAATATCCTTTTTTATATTTTTATTGTTTTAATATAAGAATAGATGAATATTTTTAAGTTAATAATACTAATAATTAAATGCAAATGGAGGGTATTATTAAATATGAGTGAATTTTTGATTTTTTTACAAATAGTAATGATGATTTTATTCATAATTTATCTCTTTAATAGTAATAGGAATAATTATAGTAAAGTAAATGTTATTGACAAAGAAAATAGAAAAGAAATGGAAAAGTTAATTAAGTTAAGAAGTGTAAGGTTAACAGAACCGTTAACGGAAAAAAGTAGGCCTTCGTCTTTTGATGAGATTATAGGGCAGAAAGAAGGAGTAAAGGCCTTGAAAGCTGCTATTTGTGGTCCAAATCCACAGCATGTAATTATATATGGTCCTCCTGGTGTAGGAAAGACTGCTGCAGCACGATTGGTGCTAGAATATGCAAAGAGTATGGAAAATTCACCTTTTAAGAAAGAAGCAAAATTTGTAGAAATAGATGCTACAACATTAAGATTTGATGAAAGAGGTATAGCTGATCCACTTATAGGATCAGTACATGATCCAATTTATCAAGGAGCTGGATCTTTAGGAGTAGCAGGTATTCCACAACCTAAACCTGGTGCAGTAACAAAGGCTCATGGAGGAGTACTTTTTATTGATGAGATTGGTGAACTTCATCCAATAGAACTAAATAAGTTGCTAAAGGTATTGGAAGATAGAAAAGTATTTTTAGACAGTTCATATTATAGTTCTGAAGATCCTAATATGCCTTCTTATATAAAGGAAGTCTTTGAGAGAGGTCTTCCAGCGGATTTTAGACTTATAGGGGCTACCACTAGGGGACCAGAGGATATTTCACCAGCTATTAGATCAAGGTGTGTAGAGGTATTTTTTAAACCTTTAGAATGTAATGAAATTCGAACTATAGCATTAAATGCAATAAATAAGATAAACTTAAGTATATCAGATAGAGGCCTAGATATGATTAGCAGGCATTGTAGCAATGGTAGAGAAGTTATAAATTTAGTGCAGCTTTGTTCAGGTGTAGCAATAAATGAAAAACGTAACTATATAAGTGAAGAGGATATATTATGGGTTATTGAAAATGGTGAGTATCACGAAATAGTTGAAAAGAGTGTCAGAAATAAGCCTGAAATAGGTATAGCCAATGGATTAGCAGTGCATGGAAGTAACATAGGCGTTTTGATGGAAATAGAAGCAGTGGCTAAATTAAATAAAAAGAAAAAAGGAAGCTTAAAGATATCAGGAATTATTGAAGAAGAAGAAATTTCAAGTGATAATAGAAAAATGATTCGTAAGAGTACGGCATATTCATCAATAGAAAATGTAATTACGGTACTAAATAATTTATATAACTTAAATTGCGATGAATATGATATTCATATAAGTATACCTGGAGGAATGCCTGTGGATGGACCATCAGCAGGAATAACCATAGCAACAGCAATATATAGTGCAATCACTAAAAGGCCTATAAATAATAAGGTAGCTATGACAGGAGAAATAAGCATTTTAGGTTCTGTAAAACCAGTAGGAGGAGTTATAGCTAAGATTATTGCAGCATCAAAAGCAGGAGCAGAAAAAGTACTAATTCCTATTGATAATTATAGTGAAGGGTTATTAAAGAGTGAAAAGATAGCTATTCTTCCTATAAGGAATATAAAGGAGGTTATAGAAAATGCAATAATGCCTGCAATTGATACCATTGAATCAGTAGATGTTTTATCAGCGGAAAGATACCAGTAGGATAGCTTAAATTGCCAAATACATCTTAAGTAAAGTTGAAAAAATATTCTTTTATGTGTATACTAAGTAGGTTAGATAAAATAATTTGTAAAAGGATTGAATGGAGGGGGAAAATGAATAAGGATTCAATTAATTTACCAGCTATTCCTCTAAGAGGGATTACTATTTTTCCCAATATGATTATACACTTTGATGTCGGTAGGGAAAAGTCGATTTCAGCATTAGAAGAATCAATGTTAAAAGATAGCAAGATATTTTTAGTATCTCAAATAGATCCAGAAATTGAGGATCCAAAGAGAAATGAAATTTATTCCATAGGGACTATATGTAAGATAAAGCAAATTTTAAAGCTGCCAAAAGGCGTTACAAGAGTATTAGTAGAAGGCGTTGAGAGAGCAGCTATAATTGACTTAATAGATGATAAGAAGTTTATGGAAGTTGTAGTAGAGAAGATTGACGATGAACTAAACTTAAAAGATGAAAATGAAGATTCAGCTTTAAGAAATTTACTATCTAAAGCCTTTAAAGAATATATTAAGGTGACAGAAGGTGATGAAAGTAAAGTCATTGAAGTTATAACTAAAGAAGAAGAACTAGGAAAAGTCACAGATTTAATAGCTGCATATATTCAATTAGATGAAGATAAGAAACAAACTATACTTGAAACAATAAACGTTAGTGAGAGAATTGAAAAACTTCTAGTGTTTATTAAGGAAGAAATAGAAATTGTTAAGATAGAAAATAGTATAGGAAAAAAAGTTAAAAACAAATTAGATAAGTCTAATAAAGAATATTTCCTAAGAGAACAATTAAAAGTAATTCAAGAAGAGCTTGGAGAAGATGATGAAAAAAATGAAATAGATAATTATGCAGAGAAAATAAATAAGGCAAAAATGCCAAAAGAAGTTCGAGAAAAAGCTGAACGTGAACTATCTAGATTAAAAACATCATACTCAAGTGATGGAAATAATATTAGAAATTACCTAGATTGGCTTATAGAATTGCCTTGGAACAAATCAAGCAATGATTCTTTTGATATAGAAAAAGCAGAGAAAATTCTTGATGATGAACATTATGGACTAGAAGAAGTGAAAGAAAGAATTTTAGAGTATTTAGCTGTAAAACAATATACTAAATCACTAAATGGGCCAATTCTTTGTTTAGTAGGTCCTCCAGGTGTTGGTAAGAGTTCTATTGCTAAATCTGTAGCTAACTCTTTAAATAGAAAGTTTGCTAGAATTTCACTTGGTGGATTAAGAGATGAAGCAGAAATAAGAGGTCATAGAAGAACTTACGTAGGAGCTATTCCTGGAAGAATTATTTATGCCTTAAAAGAAGCTAAAGTAAACAATCCATTGATATTATTAGATGAAATTGATAAATTAAGTTCAGATTATAAAGGTAATCCAGCAGATGCACTTTTAGAAGTCTTAGATCCTAAGCAAAATAAAACTTTTAGAGATACATTTATGGAAGTAGATTTTGATTTATCTAATACTTTATTTATTACAACAGCAAATACTTTAGAAACTATTCCGAGACCACTTCTTGATAGAATGGAAATAATAGAAGTATCAGGCTATACTTATGAAGAAAAATATCATATAGCTAAAGAACATTTAATTCCTAAGGCCTTAGAAGAGCATAATACAGATGCAGAAACAATAAAGATTTCTGAAGGCGCTATAAGAGAGATTATAAATAGTTATACTAGAGAATCAGGAGTAAGAAGTCTTGAACGTCAGATAAACAAGGTTATAAGAAAATCAATAACTGAAATGGTTAAGAAAAAGAAAAAGAAGGTTACTATTACAGTAAATAATCTTCAAAAATATTTAGGAAATAAATATTTTGAATTTGAGAAAGCAGATAGACAAGATACAATAGGCGTTGTTCATGGATTAGCATGGACTGCATATGGTGGAGATACACTTCCAGTAGAAGTTGTAGTGATGAAAGGTAATGGAAAGTTAGAGCTTACTGGAAAGCTAGGAGATGTTATGCAAGAATCAGCAAAAGCAGCTTATAGCTATGTAAGAGCTAACTGTAAAAAATACGGCATTGATGAAGATTTCTATAAGAGTAAGGATATTCATATACATGTACCTGAAGGAGCAGTTCCTAAAGATGGACCTTCAGCAGGGGTTACTATTGTTACAGCTTTAGTATCGGCCCTATCTAAGAAGAAAGTTAAAGGTACTGTAGCAATGACAGGTGAAGTAACTTTAACTGGAAAAGTGCTTCCTATTGGTGGTGTGAAAGAAAAGTGTCTAGCAGCACATAGAATAGGAATAGATACAATAATTTTACCTAAAGATAATGAAAAAGATATAATAGAGATTCCTAGTACTGTAAAAAATAAATTAAATTTAATTTTTGCAGCTCATGTGGAAGATGTATTAAAAAATGCTTTAATTGGAGTTGAAAATATTGATAATTAACAAGTCAGAATTTATAACATCAGCGGTTAGAAGAGAACAATATCCAGAAGATGGACTTAACGAAGTAGCTTTCGTTGGAAGATCTAATGTTGGAAAGAGTTCAATAATAAATGCTTTAACTAATAGAAGAAAGTTAGCTAAAGTATCACAAACCCCAGGAAAGACAAAACTAATTAATTTCTTCTTAATAAATGATGCATTTTATTTGGTTGATTTACCAGGATATGGTTATGCCAAGGTGTCAAAGAAAGAACAGGAGTCCTGGGGAAAAACAATAGAAACTTATCTAACAGCTCGTGAAGAACTAAAGAGAGTTATATTGCTAGTTGACTCAAGACATAAGCCTACAGCAGATGATATTACTATGCATGAATGGATAAAACATTATGGATATGATGTAATAGTAGTTGCAACTAAAAGTGACAAACTTTCTAATAATGCTTTGGCAAAAAGCAAGAAAATAATAAAAGAAACATTAAATTTAACTGAAAATGATACATTATGTTTCTTCTCTTCTTTAAATAAGAAGGGTGCGGAACAATTAAATGATATCTTATTTGGTGATTTAGCTGAATAGAGAGCTGCCTTATGGCAGTTCTTTTTTTATAGAAAAAATAGTATAAAAATAAAGCATTAAATAAAATAGTGTCAAATTAATTGTTAGAGAATAGTATATAGTATAAATTTAATTATAAATTTAAATCAATAGGAGGAATCAATTATGCAAATGAACGATATCATTGGTGAAATGCAAGCATCAGATTATTCACCAGTTGGTAATAGCTGTTGTTGCGGATATGGCAATTTAGGTGGATTAGGCAATGGTTATGGATTAGGCAATGCTGGTATTGGAAACTGCGGATTTGGTTGGTGGATTTGGATATTATTAATATTATTCTATACTAATCAAGGAACAAATAATGTAGGAAATACTTGTTGTTGTAATACTGGAGCAAATGACTGCTGCTGCTGTCAAGGAAATTCCAATAATGGATATGGAAATGGAAGTTGCAGTGGATGGTTATTCTTATTAGTTATCTTATTCTTATGTAGTGGATGCAATAACGGATTTGGTGGCGGATTCGGAAACTGCGGATTAGGCTGTGGATTAGGAAATTACGGATTAGGTAATGCTGGAATTTGTGATGGACTAGACGGTCTTGCTGGCGGATGCTACTAGAAAGAAAATAAGGAGGAGATGTTGAAATGTCAAAAAAACATTATCATAAAGATGAATGTTGCTGCTGCTGTCAGCCATGTTGTCCACAAAACAACAATTACAACAATTACAACAATGGTGGATGCTGCGGGAATCCATTTTCAGGAATTAATAGTTGTGTAGCACCTATTATATTTTTATTAATAGCTTGTGGATCAGGACTATTATGTAGTGGTTCATCATATCTAATTATTTTATTATTCTTGCTATGTGGAGGTTGTGGAAGCTTCTTTGGTGGAAATGGAAACAACGGAAGCGGTTGCTGTGTAAATAACACAAATTCTTGTGCAAGCAATTGCTGCTGCTAGTGTAGAGGATGGAGGGTTTTTTAACCCTCCAAAAATATTATAAAAATATGCTACTTTTTTTATCTAAATACATATAATTTAATAGAAATATAATAGGAGGGGGAAAATGTCAAAGAGAAGACATAAAAGCAGAAGGGATAATACTACTGAAAATAGAAGAAGGCAAATGCAGCAACAAAGACAGACACAACAACAGGCTCAGCAGCCACAATATAACGGACCTTTTGGAATCAATCCTGCCCAGTTGTTAAGTATGTTTGGAAACATAGATATGAATCAAATTAATAATATGCTTCAAAATATTAATAGGGACGGAATAGATTTTAATAATTTTAATCTAGGCATGCTTCAAAATTTAATGGGTAACAATGGAGGAAGGACTGATAATGTAAATAGCTTTAATAATATAAATAATGATAATAACGAAACTGTAATAAATGATGAAATGGACATTTTTAATGATGATTTACAAAAGAATAATAGAAAGTTTCAAGTGGATATAAATGATGAAAACATGCAGTTATTAAAGTCTATTAGAAATATAGTATCGGTAGAAAGAGTACCATTCGTAGATAAAATAATTGAACTATATGCTAAAGGTGCATTTAAAGATTAAGAGAGAAAGTGTATAAAACAAAATTAAAGGGCAATAATAATAGTGTACCGGAGAAGTATTCTCCTATAGCAAATGAAGATAAATTCTTCATTAAAGCTAAAAACCCCCCCATCCCCCTTTTAGGCCGCAACATAGCGGCCTTTTATTTTACCATGAAATTGATGAAATGTTATAATGATTTAAATAATCTATATTAGTAGTAAGATGAATAAGCATTTCTTTAGAAGGTTTGTTTGCATCATTTCGATTTATTTTCTGAAATGATAAGGTCCATAAAATAGAGCTAGGATAACCTGATGAATTCCAATCGTTATCATAAAAATAAGCACTTTGGAATTTATATTCGTAATTATCCTTATCTAAGTTCCAAAAAATTTTAAGTTCATCACTGGAAATGTTAGGTATAAATATATCAGGGAGTTCTGCTGGTTCGTAAGGATACTCAATTAAATCAATAAATTTTGATACTTCATCTAAAGAGTAAATGTTGCTACAGTTAGCACTGACTTCTTTAATAGTATTATTATCAAGAAAATAGCATGAGAAGTTATTGTTATTCAAAAAATTAGTTTTTAATAGTAATGGTGTTCTAGAATTGTTAGAATCCATTATCCCTAGGATATTATCATTGCAGCAAAAAATATTATCAAAGTTACTTCCATTCCATTTAAATATGCAGTATTCACATGAATTATTATAGTAATTAGAAAGAATTATTTCAGGAATATTATCACGAGACAAATCTAAAATATTTACTTTTAAATCATAATATGGGCAGATAGTTAAAAAGTTTATATTTGAACAATTAAGAATATAATCCTTATTTGAAGTTTCAATCTTGATTTCATAATAGTTGTTAATTTCAGATATAGTTAGTGCATCTTTTTGACCATCTCCATCAAAGTCGTAATAATAAATATGGGTAGGTTTTGAAAGATTAAAAAAAACGGAAGTATTTTTAGCGTTATTTATACATAAAAATAAGAAAAAAATTGATAATATACCTAATATAGTAGCAACCATAGTACTCTTCTTTATGACAATAAAGTTTATCATTATATCACCTCTATAATATATATGATTTTAAAGAGTAGATAATACAGAAGATTTATTATATAAAAAATGTCAGTAAGTTTTCACTTACTGACATTCTTTGCATAGTCCATAAAAGAATATTTTATTCCAATTAACTTTATACTCTGTGTTTTCCTCCACTAGAGCATTTAGATTTGGAAGAGGAAGATCCATTAAATCTTCAACTTTACCACATTTTACACATTGAATGTGGCAATGCTCAAAATTGTTAGCATCATATCTGAAATTACCTTCACCTACATTTAGTTCTTGAACTAAATTTACCTCTACAAGAGTTTTAAGAGATTTATATACAGTTGCAAGGCTCATGGTAGGATACGTTGCTTGAAGCCCATTATAAATAGTTTCAGCAGAAGGATGTTCAGTTGTAGATTTTAAGTATTGATATACAGCTAATCTTTGAGGCGTAAGTTTTAATTTCTTTTCTTTGAATATTAAAGATATGTTTTCCATATATTACACCGCCTTTAATCATATGTAAATATTATATGAAACTGTATAATTATTTGTCAATAATAAATATTAATTAATATAGTATATATATAAAGAATAAAAGTTTCCAAACTTGTTGTAAAAATATTTAAAATGTGATTAAATTAATATAATAAAATAAAATAATAAGGAGATGGGGATATGTCAAAGTATAAAGTTGGAGATGAATTGATTATTGTAACAGATCCAAATGAAGAAACAGCCAAATTAAAGGAGCTTACTAGGCTGAAAATAGATGGTGATTTTGCTCAGATTTCTTGGGGGCTGAAAATAGTTGATGTAACATTTGATAAACCATATGTTACTCTCACTTACAGGAATGCAAATGGTGATCTTAACAAGGTATTTGCTGAATGTAGAGATATAGAAAATTTTGATAGAGAAAAAGTATTAGAAAAAGCTTTATTAAAGGCTTTTCAAAATGAAATTATAAATATTACTGTAATTAAAAATAAATAATATAAAGGGACTTTAAATAAATTTAAAGTCCTTTTATATTACTTACGATATAATAAGTATTAATATTTTAATGAAGGGGTTTTAAGAAGGGATATAATTACAATTTTACCTAGAGATAAGGTGGTAATTGAATTATTGGAAACTTTAAGACCAACAGAAGAGGTTATAAAGGAAATTAAAAGGTTAAATGATTTTGGATTTAAATTGGCTTTAGATGATATAGTTGATTTAAATGGAATTATGGACTTTATACCATTGATATTGAGTTAAAAAGCAGTAGTTTATATAAGTTGTTAGGTGAAATAACAAAAGATAATATGGATCTTGATAAAATTGAAAATATTATGAAATTAGATGCAGGATTGATGTATAAGTTTATTAGATTTATTAATTCCGCTAGCAATGGTTTTGTAGAGAGAGTTTCTAATATAAAACAGTCTATAATGCTTATTGGTGAAGATCCATTTAGAAAATGGATATTACTATTCTTTTATTCAGATTTAAGTGGTGAAGATAATGAAGAATATACTAATAAGGCAGCTATAAGAGGAAGATTTTGTGAACTTATTATGGAAAAGATAGATAGGAGTAAGAAAAATGATGCTTTTATTTCTGGTTTACTATTAGATATTAACTTATTACTTGGAAAAGAAATAGATGAAATACTTGATGAAATTCATATGAGCAATGAAGTGGATAATGCTCTTAGAGGGCATAGTTGTTTAATAAAGGATGTACTTGATATTGCAGTAAACTATAGTGAAATGAATAAAGAACAAATAAATAATTTATGTAAAAAAATAGGCATAGATAAAAATATATTGTATAAATTGTATTTAGAGGCAATGGTATGGGTGAAAAATTTATAAAATAAAAGGCAAATAAAGTAAAAGTATTTATTTTTTAGCAGTAATGATATATAATAACTTTATAGTAAGGAAAAATATAATCTTTATTTGCAAGGGGAGAGGTTTATGAGTAAGTGCCCATTTTGGTCAACAGGCAAAATGAGAGTAAAGTGTTATGATGAGTGTCCAATGTATCCTGATCCTAAAGGCTATGAGGTGTGTCCATTTAAGGAGTATTTAGATAGTGCAAATATTAATATAAAAGATAATATTGATAAGAAATTTAATTATTCTAATGATGATATAGAAGAAGATATCTATCAGTTAGTTGGGGCATTAAAGGATTATTAATAAAAAGACATCTTAATATTAAGATGTCTTTTTATTGTTTTATGGTTGATTTAACAATATCTCATGATTTAAAACAAAAAGAATATTAGATAAATCCACATAATAAGTGTGTATGATTTAAAATTTTTAAATATACTGCAAAACTATCTAGAAATTTTTATAATATAATTATTTTTATAAAATAAGGGCAATAATTATGATAACATAATAGAAAAGCAAAAAGATGTTTTTGAATCATAGGAGGAAAAATGAAGGTAAATTTAGATATTAATCAAAAAAATGCAGTATATATAAAAGAAAAAAATGTTTTAGTTGTAGCTTCTCCTGGTTCAGGTAAGACAACAGTAATAATTAATAGAGTAAACCATCTTATAGAAGATTTAAAAATAAATGAGGGAAATATAATAGTGATTACCTTTACAAGAGCGGCTGCTGATAATATGAGAAATAGATATAAAAGTATATTTAAAAAAGAAAAAGCTCCTTTTTTTGGTACATTCCATGGATTGTTTTATAAGATATTGTTGAGAGAAGGCTATGATATAAAGATAATGGATGGAGGAAAAGGTCATGCCATTATAAAGAACGTATTATCTAGGTATTTTGATGATGTTAATGATGATAAAGTTAGAGAAGTGATGAATAATATTTCCATGTTTAAGACTTCTTTATGCACTATTAATGAATTTAAATCTACTGTGAGCAAGGATATATTTTTAGAGTGTTTAAAAGCTTATGAAAGTATCAAAGAAAGAGAAGGGTTGTGGGATTTTGATGATTTATCGGTGACAGTATTAAAGTTATTTACAGAAAATAAGAGAGTTTTAGAAAAGTATCGAAGAATGTTTAAATATATACTAGTAGATGAATTCCAGGATTGTGATAATATCCAGGTGAGTTTTTTACTTCTTATGAATAAAGATAATGAACTATTTGCAGTAGGTGATGAGGATCAATGCATTTATTCATTTAGGGGATCTAAGCCGGAATATATGGTTAATTTCCATGAAACTTTCAAAAATGGAGTAAAGGTTAAGCTTCTTACTAACTATAGAAGTAAGAATAATATTGTAGAGGTATCAAAACGATTAATTGATAAAAATGAAAATAGAAATGAAAAAGAAATAATTTCATACTGTGACAGTCATGGAATTGTTCATTATAGTACTCCATACAATGAATATATGCAAGGTGAAGAAATTGCTAAATACATAAAAGAAAATTATCAAGGTACATATGCTGATAATGCAGTTTTATATAGGACTAATATGGAATCAAGAAGTATGATTGATATACTTACAAAAAGAAAAATTCCCTTTGTATTATTGGATAAGGGATATAACTTCTTTAATCATTTTATTTGCAAGGATTTAATTAATTATTTAAAATTATCCATTGATCAATATGATAAAAATGCTTTTGCATGGATAATAAACAAGCCTTTTAGATATATTAGTAAGGAGAATTTAGGATATATAAATAGCTATCAAGAACATAAATCTCCTTTTGATATATTAATTAATAAAAAGGATATGCCACCGTTTCAATGCAAGAAGATTGATGATTTAAGAAAAGAAATACTATATTTAAATAAGATGTCCTTAGGCAGTGCCATACAATACATAATATCTACCATGGGTTATATTGATTATTTAAGGGAATATGCCAATAAATATGGTCAAAGTCTTGATGATTTAGAGGATGTATTAGAAGAATTTAAAGGAGCAGCAGAAGGATTTAAAACCATTACTGAGTTTTTGATACATGTTAATAACGTAGAAGAACAAATTGAAAGCAGCAAGGCTGTGGAAGATGGTGTGATTTTAAGTACCATTCATGGAGTGAAAGGAATGGAGTTTAATAATGTTTATATTATTAATTGTAATGAAGAAGTAATACCACATAAATCATCTATGGAAGAAAATATAGAAGAGGAAAGAAGGTTATTTTATGTTGCTATTACAAGAGCGATAAATAATTTATATGTATTTTCACCTAAAACAATGCGAGGAAAGTTTAGAGAAACTTCAAGATTTATTGCCGAATCCCATTTGAAGGAAGAAGCTGAAAAGATAGATTATGGCATAGAAGTAGGTGATATGCTTTATCACAGGACTTATGGTGAAGGTAGTGTAATAGAGATAGATAAGGATAAAATCATCATTAAGTTTAAAGATATTTGCCGAAGCTTTTCTTTAAAAGTACTTATGGAAAATAATTTAGTTATATTAATAAATTAAATTTTTAAACATAGTGCATAATAATAGTGTTATATAGATATTGGAGGAAGCTTTATGAAAAGTAGAAATACAGTTTTATGTATAATGGCAATAATATTATTTATCAATTTTTTAGTGGTTAAAGCAAATGCTTTGATTTTATCTCCAGAAGAGGCAGAGCGTATAGAGATGCTTTTAAAAGAAAGTGATGCATATGTCCATGATGAAGATAAAAAAGTGTTGGAAGGTTATAGGGAAAAATTATTAAATTATGAAATACTGACTCAGGAAGAAAAAGATTATTTAAGAGAATGTTATTTAAATATGATTAGAAATAAGTTAGGTGAAGAAAAGTTCAATGAATATTGTAAACTTATTGAAAAAAGAAGTAGCAGTGCAGAATTTACTCAACCAGAAAGATTTAGGCTTTATGAGTTGGAAAAAGAGCTTAGGGAAAGTCATTAATAGACTGTAAATCATTGAATATAGTTAATATATATAATATAATTTAAATAGGCTTATATTGCATTATATAAGCCTATTTATAATGCTAATGAGGTAATAGTTAATGATGAGGAAGTTAAAATTAAGGACATGTCTTCCATGATGTTTGTGCAAATATTCAGTTATATAGACTTTGATTTATCAGAGCCAAAAGGGAATATAGTTCTTAAGCTCAATGGAAAAGATGCAGCATATACAGACATAGTTAATAATGGAGATATTATTAATATTTATTGGAAAAAATAAAAAAAGGGGCTAAAAGGGTATGAGTAGATTTAAAAATGAGGCAGAAAGTATTAAAGATGAAATTATAGGTATTAGAAGGAGTTTACATGAGAATCCAGAAATAGGATATGAAGAATTTAATACTTCCAAACTTATAAAGGATTTCTTAATAAAAGAAGGAATTACCTATGAGGAATATGCAAAAACAGGAGTATGTGCCTTAATAAAAGGTAACAAGGCTGATAATGGAAGGGTTATTGGTGTTAGGGCAGATATTGATGCTTTACCGTTAGAGGATAAGAAAAAATGTAGCTATGCGTCTAAAATAAAAGGAAAGATGCATGGATGTGGACATGATGGACATACTTCTATATTATTAGGTATAGCAAAACTGATAAATAATAATAGGGATATTTTTGGCGGAACTGTAAAGCTTATGTTTGAACCAGCAGAAGAAACAACTGGTGGAGCAAAGGTAATGATTGAGGAAGGAATATTAAAAAATCCCCATGTAGATGTTGTGTATGGACTTCATATGGAGGAAACTATTGATACAGGAACAATAATGGTGAAAAAGGGAACTGTTAATGCGGCATCTAATCCATTTAAAATAGTAGTTAAGGGAGAAGGAGCTCATGGTGCTTATCCAGCAGCAGCAGTGGATCCAATAGTGGTCAGTAGCCAAATTATCATGGCATTGCAAACTATTGTTAGCAGAGAAATAAACCCAAGTAATCCAGCAGTGGTTACAGTAGGTTCTATTCATGGAGGTACAGCTAGTAATATAATACCTGATGAAGTTGAAATTGGTGGTATAATCAGAACCATGACTAAGGAAGATAGAGAGCATTCTGTGAAAAGAGTGAAGGAAATTGCTGAAGGTATTGCTAGGTCATTAAGAGCGGAGTGTCAAGTTGAAATAGAAGAGTCTTATCCATGTTTGATTAATAATGATGAGCTTGTTGAGAGACTTAGACAAAATGCTGAAAAGGTAATTGGTAAAGAAAATGTATTAGAACAAAAGAATCCTAAGATGGGAGTTGAAAGTTTTGCATACTTTGCCAGTGAAGTTCCTTCAGTTTTCTACTTCTTAGGATGTAGAAATGTTGAAAAAGGGATTATACATCCAGCACATAGCAGTCTATTTGATATTGATGAAGAATCATTGCCTATAGGAATAGCCATTGGCTGTGAATTTATTGTTGATTATTTGACAAGTTGCTAAAATAATATTAATCTAATACAATGGGGAAAATAAAAAGAGTACGGAAAACAGGAGATGATTTAAGTGAAAATAGAAATAGGAACAAATGAAGCAGGGCAGAGACTAGATAAATTTTTAAGAAAATACTTTAAAGATGTACCATTAAGTGCTATATTTAAAGCTTTAAGAAAAGGTGATATTAGAGTTAATGGAACAAAGAAAAAAGAGAATTATGCTTTAGAATTAGGGGATGAAATAGAAGTAAGATACTTACAATCTAAAAAAGAATCTAATTCTAGCAAAGAAGTGAATTTTATAAAAGTAAATTCAGGTTCTATGAAAGTTACTTATGAAGATGAAAATATACTTGTTGTAGAAAAATGGCCAGGTGTTTTAGTACATCCAGATCAAAAAGGTGCAGAACCATCTTTAACTGATTATGTATTATCATATTTAAATGATAAAGGAGACTATATTCCAGAAAAGGAACTTACTTTTACACCAGCACCATGTAACAGATTAGACAGAAATACTTCAGGTACTGTTATTTTTGGTAAAAATTTTGAATCATTAAGAGAAATGAATGAAATGATTAGAGAAGGTAAGGTTAAGAAGTATTATAATGCCTTAGTAAAAGGAAGAATAAAGGATGGACTATATACAGGATATATTTCAAAAAATGAAAATGAAAATATATCAAGAGTTTATGATAAAGAAATGCCAAATACAAAGAAAGTTGCTATGGAAGTTAAGACTATTCAAAGTAATGGAGCGTTCTCATTCTTAGAAATAGACTTAATTACAGGAAGAAGCCATCAAATAAGAGCTCACTTAAGTCACTTAGGAAATCCAATTATTGGTGATATTAAATATGGTGATAAAAAGCTAAACTCATTCTTTGACAATAAATTTGGATTAAATTATCAATTCCTTTATGCTTACAAGCTTATATTTAAAGGAGGAGAAGGAAAGCTTGCTTATTTAAAGAATAAGACAGTAGCAGAAGCACTTCCTCCAATGTTTAAGAAAGTTAAGAGAGAGGTCTTTAAATTCGCATTATAAAAGGGGATAATTATGGAGAAAAAATCATTAGGTAGAAGCTTTATGATATTATCTTTTGCAGGAATATTCATTAAGATATTATCAGCGGCATATGTACCGTTACTGACAGCTGTAATAGGTTCAGATGCATATGCTTCTTACTCTATAAGTTATACAATATTCACGTTTATATTAGCCGTGACATCATTAGGGGCTCAGCCTGCTATCACTAAGGTTGTAGCAGAATATAGAGCTGTTGGAAATTCTATTGATGCACTAAGGGCAATGAAGATATCGAGAAAATATATGACAATTATAGGAGTATTTGGGACCATTATATTATTGGTACTAGCAAAGCCCATTGCTTTAGCTAGTACATGGGATAAGTCTATATTGGCTATAATGTTCCTTTCTCCTACAATTTTATTTTCGTGTATATTATCTGTTTACAGAGGGTATATGCAAGGAATTGAGGATATGGAGACTATCGGAATATCACAAATAATTGAGCAGATAATAAATGTTGTTTTAAGTCTTGTTTTTGCAGGTATCTTAATAAAGATTAGTGAAGAAATGGGTATTGCAGGAGGTACTGTAGGTACTACATTAGGAGCAGTAGTAGCAATTATATATATTATTTTTATTTATGAAAAGAGGGAGTACGAAGAAGAAGCGTATTCTAGCAATACTATTGAAAAGAGACATAGTGAAAAGACCATAGCAAGAAAGATATTAATGTATGCATTGCCTATTACCTTAGTGGCAGCATTGCAAAATTCAAGTCCTCTTGTGGATGCAATGATAGTTAAAAGAAGGCTTGCTATATCAGGAATACCTAAAGAAAGTCTAGAAGTTACTTATGCCTATCTTTCATATTTTAATACTTTATTATATGTTCCGTTAGCGTTGGTAACGGCGCTTAGTACAGCTATATTTCCTAAGGTTATTTCAGCTTATACATGTAAAAATCGTAAAGAACTTAGAAGTAATATTAGCTATTCATATAGAATAACGTTTATGATTACCATACCATCACTGGTAGGATTAGCGATTTTAGGTAAAGAAGTATTCAATATGCTCTTTGGTTTAAATGAAGGATATGAATTGCTTATGTATGGCTCAATAGTATTGGTGTTTATGTCCATAACCACTATACAAAATACTATTTTACAAGGGGTAAATAAATTGTACCTTGTTTTATATACAGCATTTATTGGTGTGGTGTTAAAGCTGATACTAGATTTTATATTGGTAGCTATTCCAGAGATTAATATTTTTGGAGCTGTAATTGCTAGTTTTGTATCTTATCTTGTTCCAACTATTATAAATCATAGAAACTTAAGAAAGATATTTAGAGTAAGAGTTCCAATTATTAAGCTGTTATTAGCACCAATTATTGCTTCGTTGTCTATGGGAGTGGTTATAGCAGTTATAAGGATGCCTATGGCTAGATTAATCAATATTTTTGAGGGTGGAAGACTTATGATTAGTGTGGAAACCTTAGTTATGGTAGCAATTGGTGGAATGGTATATCTACTAGTAATGATTTTAATTGGAGGAATAACAAAAACTGATTTAGATTTAATTTCTCCAAAGATATATAGAATAATGCCAAGATTTTTAAGAAAAATGATGTAATTATTACTTTAAAGATAACTTAATTTATATTAAGTTATCTTTTTTTTTGCATATAAAACATAAAAAATAAACATTATAACATTATGGTAAAAATAAAGATGAGGTGAAGAAGAGTGGGAATTAAATTACAAAATTTGGTGGTGAAATTTGGGGATTTTACAGCTATAAATGATGTAACGTTAGAAATACCAAAGGGAAAGCTAGTTTCTTTACTAGGGCCATCTGGGTCTGGTAAATCTACTACGCTTTTCACTATATGTGGAATACATAAACCTTTTTCAGGGAAAATAATATTTGGTAATAGAGATGTAACTGGCTTAGAACCAGAAGAGTTAGGAATTGGTTTGGTATTTCAAAATTATGCGTTATATCCCCATATGACCATAAGGGAAAATATAGGATTTCCCTTAAAGAATTTAAAATGGAATAAGGATGAGGCAGCAAAGAGGATAGTGGAAGTTGCTAAGACTGTAAAGATAGATGGTCTTTTAGATAGAAAACCATCACAGCTTTCAGGAGGGCAGCAACAGAGAGTTGCTATAGCAAGAGCTTTGGCTAAAAGACCAGATATTCTTTTGCTAGATGAACCTTTGTCTAATTTGGATACTAAACTGAGAGTAGAAACAAGACAGGAAATAAGAAGAATACAAAAGGAAACAGGAGTTACAGCTATATTCGTTACTCATGATCAAGAAGAGGCCATGAGTATTTCAGATCAGATAGTACTTATGAAGGATGGAGCTATTGAGCAGGTATCACCCCCTACTGATATGTATTTAAATCCTGTAAATAAATTTGTAGCATCTTTTATAGGAAGTCCAGAAATGAATTTTGTAAATTTAAAAGTTAAAGATGGTATAGGAGGAATTGATAATTTTACCGTAAATAATCTTCCAAAAGAAAAGAAAAATGTTATTTTAGGCTTCAGAGCTGAAGATGTGGAAATAGCTGATGAAGGAATCGGTGCAAAGGTGGAGACTGTGGAAATACTAGGTAGGGAAAAACTTCTTACATTGAATCATAATGATAGAAAATTCAAGGTTCTAGTTGAAAATACTTTCTCTATTAAAGAGGGTAAGGGAATATACATAAAACCTAAAGTAGGAAAATGTTATATATTTGATGAAAAAACGGAGGAATTTATTAAAAAATGTTAAAGAAAAAATATAAAGGTTATTTATATCTGCTTCCAGCATTAATAGTTCTTTTAGTCTTTGTGTTTTATCCAATAATAAATACAGTGATATTTAGCTTTGATGAAACGAAAGCCAGCGGATTTAAGTTTGGGATAGGATCATACAAGTATCTTTTTAATGATAAGAGATTTAGACAGTCTCTTATAAATACACTGATATATGCAGCTGTAGTGCCATTTTTATCAGTAAGTATTTCGTTACTTTTAGCAAATGCATTAGTACATTTAAAAAATAAAAAATTGCAAAGTATGTTTCAGAGCATATATTTTTTACCTTATGTAACATCTTTAGTTGCTATAGGTATAGTATGGTCATGGCTTTTTAATAGTGAATATGGTGTTATTAATTATTTACTTAGAATTATAGGCTTCAAAGGTATCAATTGGCTTAATGATCCTAAGTATGGCATGGTAGCATTAATTATTTTTGCCGTATGGAAGAGCTTAGCTTTTAATACGCTTATTTTGACTACAGGAATAGCATCTATTAATCCACAGTATTATCAAGCAGCAAAAATAGATCAGGCATCAAGCAGAACCATATTTACTCAAATCACCATAAAGCTTGTATCTCCAATGATAGCTTATACATATATGATAAGTCTTATTGCAGCTTTTAAGGTATATACAGAAGTGTATGTATTATTTGGAGGAAGAACTTTAGATGGAGCAGTATCAACAGTAGTTAGATATATCATTGATAGATTTTATGGTGATCAGGATTTTCCTCTTGCATATGCAGCAGCAGTAGTATTGCTTGTGATTATTCTTTTGGTGACAGGAATACAGAAATATGCCCAAAGAAATAAGATTCATTATTAGAGGTGATTTATTTTATGAATAGAAAGTATTTTTTAAACTTTTTAAAATATATGGCTTTGGTGTTATTTGCCATAATCACTTTATTTCCATTTTATTGGATGATTGCTTCTTCATTAAAGACAAGTTTTGAAGTAATCCAGGTACCGCCAAGCTTGCTACCTAAATCTCTTAAATTTGAAAACTACACTATAGCATTTAAAATGGCTCCATTTGTAAGGTATTTTATTAATACTATAATTGTCACAGTATTAAGTATTATTTCTACAGTTATAATAGCTATTCTTTCGGCTTTTGCTTTTGCTAATTTAGAATTTAAAGGTAGAGATTTAATTTTTGCTATTTTTCTTGCATCAATGATGATTCCAGGAGAAGTACTTATAGTGACTAATTTTAAGACAATATCCAATTTAGGTTGGATTGATACATATAGGGCTTTATTTGTACCATATATGGCTAATGTTTTATACATATATATGTTAAGAGAGTTTTTCTTAACAGTACCAAAGCAGTTATATTATGCAGCTAAGGTTGATGGTGCTGGTGATTGGAAGTTTCTTTGGAGTATATTAGTACCTATAGCAAAACCATCAATAATAACCATTTGTATATTGGTTGGAATAAATTCTTGGAATGCATTTTTATGGCCGTTATTAGTAACCAATAGTGTTGAGATGAGATTGGTAGCTAATGGTCTTACTGCATTCCAGTCTGATGCAGGAAATAGCTATGAATTATTAATGGCTGCATCCACAATAATTACTCTTCCAATAGTACTTATTTATATATTCCTACATAAGAAAATTATGAGTGGTATATCAATAGGTGGCATAAAAGGATAATAAAGATGAATTTTTAAAGCAAAGTTACACACAATAAATAAAGAAAATATATTAAATAGAGGTGAACAAAATGAAAAAAAGATTTTTGGCATCGTTGCTAACAGTTGTGACAACAATGTCATTGTTTGTAGGATGTAAAAAAACTGACAGTACTACAGAAGAAATTATTACAGAGGTGAATGAACCAGTTTCAATTGAAATGTGGCATTACCTAACAGGGGCACAAGGAGAAGTGCTACAAAGCATTATTGATGATTTTAATAGCACCAATGGTAAAGGTATTACTGTCACTGCTGTAAATCAAGGAAATATAACAGATTTGAATAAAAAGGTGGTAGCAGCAGCTCAATCTAATTCTTTGCCCGCAATTATAAATGTATATCCTGATTTAGCAACAGGGTTAATTCAAGATGGAAAAATCATTGATTTAACTCCATATATTAATAACGATAAAATTGGTATGAAAGATGAAATTAAAAATGATTATGTTAAAGCTTTTATTGATGAAGTATCACAATGGAATGATGGAAGTATTTATGGAATACCATTAACTAAATCAACAGAAGTTGTTTATGTCAATGAAACATTATTAGGTACTTTAGGTTATACAATGAATGATTTAAAGAATTTAACTATGGAAAAACTTACAGAGATATGTAAGAAGAGTAAGGAGGAGTTGGATATTCCTGGTTTTGGTTTTGATTCAGGTTCTAATGCATTTATTTCAACATTGAAAATGGATGGAAAAGATTTTATTGAATTAGATGGAACTATTAATGTTGATAATGAATGGGTGAGAGAATTTATGCAGTATTATAAGGATAATACTGAAAAAGGATATTTTAGAACACCAGGAGAAGATACTTATTTATCAGGACCATTTTCAAATGAAAAATTGCTTATGTATCAAGGTTCAACAGCAGGAGCTGCTCACATACAAACCAATGGACAGTTTGTTTTAGGTATTAGTGAGGTGCCAAAGTTTGAAGATAAATTTAATGCAGTTATTCAGCAAGGTGCATCTTTATTTATAACTAATAATACAACTCCACAGCAAAGATATGCAGCTTATGAATTTATTAAATATGCCACAAATACAGAAAATACAGCACAGTTTGCTGTAGCTACTGGATATCTTCCAGTAAGATATTCAGCAGAAGAAACTACTATAATGAAAGATGTGTTAAGCGATATTGAAAGCATATATGGAAAAGTATATCCAGTGGCGAAGGAAGAATTAGATTATGCTTATTACACACCTGCAATAAACAATGCTCAATCAGCAAGAAATATAATTCAAGAAAAATATGAATCATATGTAAATGGAAGTATAACAGATATAGATACTTTTATTAATGACACTACATCACAAGTTAAAACTTCAATTCAAAGGCAATGAAAATAGAGATAGGATTAATTCCTATCTCTATTTCTTTGTAAATTATTCAGTTTTTATTTTATTCCTTCTTCATATTGTTGGACCATTCTCTTAACCATTTCTCCGCCAACACTACCGCATTGTTTTGAACTTAAATCTCCATTGTAGTCTGAAAATGGAACTCCCATTTCACTAGCAACTTGATTTCTAAACTTAGCTAAACCGTTTTTTGCTTCAGGTACTAATTTTTGTGTCATAAATGATCCTCCTCTATCGGTGAAGTTTTGTCAAAGCTTTAATTTGCTTTGCAGTATTATTATGTGCAAAGTGATATTGAATAACCTATAAAATAGTAACCAACAAAGGAAAAAAATAGAGCCTATTTTAATCGTCTTCTAAGCCGAAAGTACTTAAGTAAGCAAAGATTGCAAAGACTCCTATAACTGTAACTATAACTTTTATTAAGGAGGAGTACATTTGTAAACTGTTAATTATTATTCTAAAAATTAAAAATATTAAAATTCCTAAAAGAGAAAAAATTAATATGTTCATTTTAGATAAATTTAAGTCTATATGTTTTTGTATCTCCATGATGTTTATAGTAAAGCTAAGGATAGATGAAAAGAATATAGTAATTGCATATGAAAATATGTTAATATTAGGAATACTGGTTAAACAAAAAAGCATTACTAACTCAAATGTAGAAATTATAAGTGAATTTCTTAGAATTATGCCTTGTTTATTTAAACCATTAAGAATGCCGAACATAGTATTAGCAGGGAATAAAATTGGTGCAGCAATTGAACAAACTTTTATATAAAGACCTAAATCATTGCGGCCATAAAATAGTATTCCTAAATCATCAGGGATAAGTTGACAAATTATCATTGTAGCCATTCCTAAAAGAAAAGCTATCTTCAGTACTGTTCTAATTCTAATAGAGGCGTTATAATATTCTCCTCTGCTAAGGCTTTCTGATAAATCAGGCACAAGTAACATATTTATTGAATTTACCACCACTATAGGAAAAGTGACAATTGTTAAAGACATTCCAACAAATCGACCGATCATGGATAAGGCCATGGAATATTCAAAGCCAGCAGCAACAAGTCTTCTAGGAACTACTAATGTTGTAATTGTTGAGAAAATATTTGTTAAAAATCCATTGATACATAAGGGAATGGAGATTACAAAGACATTAAATAATAATTGACCTCTGCTTTCCGTTGATGCATTTGAAATAGGTATAGATTTAATTACATGTCTATAATAAATATAGAGTAATATAAGGCTCTGCAATTCTCCAATGGCTAAAGAAACAAAAGCTAAAGCAACTAAGGTAGATAAGGTTTTTGCTTTAAACATATACACTAACAGAGAAATAGTTATAATTCTCATGGCTTTTTCTAAAATATCTATAAGGGCAGGAGCAGTTATTTTGGAAGTTCCATAGAAATAGCCCTTTAAGATATTAGATAAAGATATAAACACCATAGCCGGACAAGTTACTCTGATAGCATTAAGTGTTCTAAGATCTTTAACTCCATATCTACTTATGTATGGTGCTAGAAAAAATACAAAGATACCAATAAATAAAGACCATATTATATTAAAAATAGCAACAGAATTAATGGTTTTAAAAAGATTATTTGTTTCTCCCTTAGATGTATATATGGCTGAAAGTTTAGAAATAGCAGCTATTATTCCAGCGGTCATAAGACATATAAATAAATTATATATAGGCATTATTATTCCATACAGACCTATTCCTTCCGCTCCAATTAGCTTAGAAAGATAAATGGAAAAAATAAATCCAAGAAGCCCTGTAGTTATATTTGAAGCAGTTAAAAAGAAAGAATTTTTAAAAAAATTATCTTTTTCCACGTTATCACTCCTTTAAATAAAGATGAGAATAGCAGAATTAATGGTAAAAGCATTTTAAAATTAAGTAATGCTTACGTAACTAATAATATTTATTCTAAAAATGTAGGAAATATGAATATATATTATTTTTAAGACTCTATGTAAAAAAGTGCAGTTTTACTACACTTTTAAAGCACTTATATTGCTATTACATAAAAATATAAGAGAACTAACAATCCTAAAACAATCCTATAATAACCAAATGACTTAAAATTATGTTTTTTAATATAATCCATAAGAAATTTTATGGCAAATATTGAAACAATAAATGATACAAAAGATCCTGTAAGCAAAATTATCCATTGAAAAGCATCAAAATGAAATCCGGCTTTTAAAAGCTTCACAGCACTTGCTCCAAACATGGTAGGGATTGCTAGGAAAAAGGAAAATTCAGCAGCTATGAAACGAGAGGCGCCAATAAGAGTGGCTCCGATAATAGTAGCTCCTGAACGTGAAGTTCCAGGTATCAAGGCTAGTACTTGGAAGATTCCAATACCAAAAGCTGTTTTGTAGCTTAAATCAGAAAAATTAAGTATAGTAGGTCTTTTATCTCTATCTTCAAGAAAAATAAAGATAACTCCATAAATTATTAAAGTTATAGCAACGGTGGTAGGATTAAAAAAAAGTTCATCTATTTTATCTTCAAATAATACACCTACAATACCGGAGGGAATGATTGCAATGAACACTTTAATCCATAAATTCCAAGTTTCTTGTTTTTCCTGTGTATTTTTGCTTAGGGAGAAGGGATTTAGTTTGTTGAAATATAATATGACCACAGCTAAAATGGATCCTAGTTGCACCACTACTAAAAATGTATTGATATATTCCGCTGAAAAATCAAGTTTTATAAATTCATCTACTAAAATCATGTGACCTGTACTACTGATTGGAAGCCATTCTGTTATTCCTTGGATTATTCCAAGAATGATAGCTTTAATTATTTCTATATAACTCATAAAAACCTCCTAAAATATGAATATATTATAAATTAAATATATATTTCTCTAAAAAGATTATGATAAATATAAAAAACTTCCTAATATATGTAAAGTAGTTAAAATTTTATATATTTTTAAATGAGAATATTTTATAAATTACAAAATATAAATTTAGTAATGGGAGGGGTGTAATGAAAAAGATTATAAGTTTTTTGATAGTTAGTGCAGTTATTGTAGCCATATCTTTTGGTATGTATAATCTGGATGCTAAATACAAACTTAATATAGTATATGATGATATCCAGTGGACAATTAATAATAAGGATTGTTTAAATGCTGTTTCCTTTGATTTTGATAATGATGGAAATATATATGTTGCTTATAAAAATTCAGTGGAAAGAATCAATGAAGATAATAAAGTTGAACGATTGCTTAGTAATGACACTTTAAAAATATATGATATTGCAGTATATAAAAATTATTTGATAATATCTAGCGGAAATTCTATTGTGAAGTATGACTTAGATAATGGAACATTTAGCGATATAGTTAATAATATTCCTAATAACGGTATTAATAAGGAAATTAAGCTTTTAATTAAAGGGGATATTTTATATGCATCTATAGGTAGTAATACTAATAGTGGAGTAGTAGACAGTCCAGGAGCGGAAGTAGATATACCATCATTTCATTGGATATTATCTGGAAAGAAGTATGGTAGTGGTGGTACTTCAGGATTTTGTAAATACTCAGAGTCAGCTCAGGAGGATTCAACTATAAATGAAGGAAAACTTAGCAATGCAAGTATAATATCATGTAATCTTATAGATAATGAAATAACTACATATGCTACAGGAATAAGAAATGTTAAGGGTTATAGCATTACTAGTGATGGCAAAATAATTGCCATAGTAGGAGGGGTTGAAGATTTTGGAGCAAGGCCTTTAGCCAATGATAAGGATTATATATATAGGATAAAAGAAAAGAGTTGGTATGGTTGGCCTGATTTCAGTGGAGGTGATCCTGTAAATTCTCCGAGATTTATATCTGGAAAGGAAGCAAATGGATTTATAATAAAAAATCATCCTACAGAAGTGGTTTATGGTCCTGTTTATCAACATAAATCCATTAATGCGCTAGAAGGACTAGCAATAGATATAGATGGTAATTGCTTGAGTAAGGACACTATTGTATTTGCAGATAATAAGGAAAAAACATTATATGCTATGAATGGTGAAGGTGTGGCAAAATCAATAATAAGGCTTTCAGAAGGAAGTGAGATTAAAAGTATAAGATATCACAAAGATAGTATGTATATTTTGGATAGCAGCATAGGGTGTATATATAAGTTAGGGAATGGTAATAATCTATCAGTTTTTAATCTTCCTAAGATAATATGGATATTTCTAATAATATTTATCATTGCTATAGTTTTGATTATTGTCATGAAATTTAAAGAAAATAAGGGTAAATAAAATAGCAAGGATAAATAATAAAAAATATATTCAATAGCAGGTAAACATAATATATTTATAAAGTAGTAAAAAAATAGTAAAATGTTAAATGTAATAAAGGGGGATAATATGGGAAAAACTATAGTATTGAATTTAAGCCATATTAATATAAGGGGGGATGTTCTAGATGTAGGTGAAAGCTTTGGAGTCATATATAATATAGCAAAAGATATTGATGACGAAGTTTCAGTAGATTATATTGAAGAGGAAAATTCAGAAGTGCTTAAAGAAAGAAGCTATGATAACTGTACTATTTTCTTTGCTTTAAGTAATATCTGGGGAGATTCTCAAAGAGAAAGGTTGCTTCAGAAGATAAGTAGAAGTATAAAAACTGGAGGAAGCATTTATATATGGGATATTAATAAGGAAATAGGAAAGTTATTTAATAATAAGATAAGAGTAATTCTTCCATCAGAAAAGATTAAAGAGTTTCAGTTTAAGAATTTAAATCCAATGAGTTCATCTGGCATTGAAGATACAAGAAAGATTCTAACAGAACAGTTTTGTATTCAGGAAGAAAAGGTATGGGAAGATATTTATTACATTAAAGCAAGAAAAAAATAATGAAAAAGGTTGGATAAACAATGAAAATTTTACTTACGGCAATTAACTCAAAATACATTCACAGCAATTTAGCAGTAAGGTATTTAAAGAAGTTTACAGAAAGATTAGATTATGAATGTATAATTAGAGAGTTTTCTATTAATGATAGAGATGAGAGGATATTAGAAGAAATAATTAAGGAAAAGCCTCAAGTTGTGGCTTTTTCTACTTACATATGGAATATAGAAGTAGTTACAAGACTTTCTTATTTAATTAAAGCTGTAGATGAAAGTATTGAGATTCTTTATGGTGGCCCTGAAGTTTCTTATGATAGTATGAACATCTTAAAGGAGCTTCCAGGAGAGTACATAATTGAAGGAGAAGGCGAAAAGACATATAAAGAATTTGTGGAATATAAGCTTGGTATGAAGTCTATAGAAGAGATAAGGGGGCTTTATTATAAGAAAGATAATGAAATTTTTATTAATGGTAAGAGACCTTTAATGAATATGGATGAAATAGTTTTTCCTTATGATGAAGATGAAAATTTAGATAATAAGATAGTTTATTATGAAGCATCAAGAGGATGTCCTTTTAATTGCAAATATTGTCTATCATCCACAACACATGGAGTAAGATTTCTAAATATTGAAAGAGTGAAAAGAGAACTGCAGTATTTTATAGATAAGAAAGTAAGATTAGTTAAATTTGTTGATAGGACTTTTAATTGCAATTATAAATTTTCTATGGCTATATGGGAGTTTTTAATAAATGCGGATACTGATACAAAATTCCATTTTGAAATCTCAGCAGATATTTTAAAGCCTCAAGAGATAGAATTGCTACGTAAAGCACCAAAGGATAGATTCCAGTTTGAAGTAGGTGTTTTATTTAGAATTAATAGATTTGTTAATTTTAGTGATATTAAAGAAAAAGTTGAAGAGCTTATGTCTATCAGAAATATAAAACAACATCTTGATTTAATTGCAGGACTTCCAGGGGAAGATTTAAAGTCTTTCAAAAAGTCGTTTAATGATGTTTACTCTATTAGGCCAGAAGAAATTCAACTAGGATTTTTAAAGTTATTAAGAGGATCATCTATGAGAGAGGAAGCCCATGAATATGAAATGAAGTATTCACCATATCCTCCATATGAAATATTAAGCACAAAGGATATTTCATATGATGAACTTAATTTACTTAAGAAAGTAGAACATATGGTAGATAAATATTATAACTCTCAGAAGTTTGATAATATAATAAAATATTTTGAACCTAAGTTTAATACTCCTTTTGAAATGTTTTACTCTTTAAGCAGATTCTTTGATGAAAAGGGGTATTTTAATAGAAATATAGGGAATAACGAATATTATAAAGTATTTTTAGATTTTAATAGTAAAATTATTAAAGAAGATAATCATATCTTACGAGATATAATAAGATATGATTATTTAAACTCAAATAAGAGAAGAGGTATGCCTGAATTCTTAGTGAGCAAAATTGCCAAAGAGGAAGAAGAAAAAATCAAGGAAAAATATAGAGGTGAATATTCCTTTAGAGATTACTATGTTGAGAAGTTCTGCATAAATATAAATAAATTTATTCAAAGTGGAGAAATAGAAGAAAAGGATACTTATATGCTTTTTGGATATGAGGAAAATGTAGTGGAAATATTCATTTAGCTAACTTAATAAAAGAAAAAAGTAGTATAAATAAATCCATAAAATCCATAGATAAAAATGAACAAGTGAACTTTTTCAAGAAAAATCACAAAAATAAGTTGATAAAAACATGAAATTGTGTATAATTAAAATAGTAATCAATACTATATAAGGTATTAACTTTACCATGAAATATATTAATCTTTATATTATCATTGATTATATAATACGAGAAAAGGTGGTGAGATTTTGGCATTACAGGCAATTAATGAAATTAAAAAAGCAGAACTACAAGCTGAAAATATGATAACTGAAGCTAATAAAGCAGCTAAGGAATTAATTTTAAAGGCCAATAGTGAAGCAGAAGAACAATATAATACTATTGTAAAAGAAGCTAGAGCTAAAGCTGATAAATTAATAGAAGAAGCTGTAGAAGCTGGAAATGTTGAAGCAAAGCCTATTTTAGAGAACGGTGAGAAGGAAAAAGAAAGTATAAGAAATTTATCACCTGAATTAAAAGAAAATGCTATTAATATAGTTGTTGAGAGGATAGTGAAGATTCATGGCAATAGTTAAGATGAACAAATTCACTTTGGTTACTTTTGAATCTCACAAGAAAGAGCTTCTTCGTAAGTTACAAGGATTTTCTAAGGTTGAGTTTATCAATCTGCAAGATGAAGAAAAACTTGAAAAAAATGAAGTATTAAAAGAACTTTCAAAAGATGAAGTGGATTCAAATAATTCAGAGTATGAAGAAAATTTATCAAAAGCTAAATCATCTCTAGATTTTCTGAATGGCTATATGCCTAAAAAGTCTTTATTACAATCAATACAAGATGATAGGCAAAGCTTATCTGTAGAGGAATTAGAAGAATTAGTTGAAAAATCAAATTGGACTGCTATTTACGAAAAAATAAAAGGAAAAGAAGAACAATTACATGATTTTGGAAATTCAATAGTTAAACTTCAAGGTGAAATTGACATATTAAAACCTTGGGAATCGCTAGACTGTTCCTTTGAAAATCTAGATGAGTTAAACAAAACAGCTTATTTCATAGGTAGTATTGCAAAACAATATGAAGAAGAGCTAAGCTCTAATTTAAACGAAGCTTATGTAGAAGTTGTTTCAAGAAACAGTAATGATACTAATGTACTTATATTAGTAGAAAAGTCTAAAGCAGATGAAACTTTAGCGTTAATTAGAAATTATGGGTTCAGTGCATTTAAGACTGACCATAAAGATGTTCCTCAAAAAATAATAACGAATTTATCTGCTAAAATTGAGGACATAAAGACTAAGATATTTTTAATGAAAGAAGAACTAGCTTCTTATGAAGAAGATGTAAAGGTAATGCAACTGGTTTATGATTATTATTTCAATAAAGTATCTAGAGAAAAAGCATCAACTAACTTCTTAAAGACAAACAACACTGTTGCAATTCAAGGATGGTGTGCTTGTGAAGATAATGAAGCTTTTGAGGCAATTTGTAAAGAAGTTGCAGGCGATGAGTATTATATGACATTTGAAGATGTTAAGGAAGATGAAGTTGAAGAGGTTCCAGTAAAGCTTAAAAATAGCAAACTAGTATCTGCTTTTGAATCTGTTACATCAATGTATAGTACGCCTAGATATGATGAATGGGATCCAACACCATTTTTAACACCATTTTATCTTTTATTCTTTGGTATGATGGTAGCCGATGCAGGATACGGATTAACAATGATGATAATATGTGCATTAGCACTTAAATTATTAAATCTTAAAAAAGAAACTGCAGATTTCTTAAGATTTGGTTTATTTGTAAGTATACCTACAATAATATTTGGTATGATTTATGGTTCATATTTTGGTGATATATTACCGATACCAGGACTTTTAGTGCCAACAAGAGATGTTGTTACAATACTAGCAATATCAATTGTGTTTGGTGTTGTTCAAATATTTGCAGGACTTATAATTAAGTTCTCATACCTATGTAAAATGGGCAAGGCATTTGATGCAATTGTGGATGTAGGATCTTGGATAATAGAGCTTGTTTCTATAGGAATTTTCGCTGGATGCATACTTTTAGGATGGCCAGCTGTAGTTAAATACATTGCAATAGCTGGAATGGCTATAGGTGCACTTTTAATCATCTACTCTGGTGGTAGAAATGAAAAGACTAAGGGAGCTCAAATAGGTCAAGGTTTATACAATCTATATAATATTACAGGATATGTAGGAGACTTAGTTTCTTATTCAAGACTTATGGCACTTGGATTATCAGGTGGATGTATAGCATCAGCTTTCAATATGCTTATTACTCAAATGCATGGATGGTATGCAATAGTAGTTATACCATTATTATTTGTTTTAATACACATATTTAACTTAGGATTAAGTTTACTTGGAGCTTATGTTCATACAGCAAGATTACAATATGTAGAATACTTTGGTAAGTTCTACGAAGGTGGCGGAAAAGAATTCAAGCCATTTACAGCATCAGAAAAATATATGAATTTAAAGGAAAATTAGGAGGATTTTAAAATGCAATTAGTACAAACTTGGATAGAATTTTTTATGAATA
>OOCW01000424.1_pt1 | contig 42152 bp, 40 predicted proteins | sample 1671201 | NCBI WGS metagenome assembly OOCW01 (sample SAMN06348132, study PRJEB24527) | human gut metagenome | biome: human gut; feature: ankylosing spondylitis patient; material: feces | host: Homo sapiens | place: China | collected 2015-10
CATAAATTCTGTGCATCGCGAAGCGTGTTGCTGAGAACGGAGTGAACAGTAACAATAGAAAAAGGCTTGAGGAATCAGAGATTTCGGACGTATAATATAATAAGAAAAAACAATATAAGATACAGAGGAGAATTTAGCATGAAATATCAGTCAGTAATGGATCTTCACACACACACCGTAGCCAGCGGACATGCATACTGCACACTTCGCGAGATGGCCAGGGCTGCTTCCGATAAAGGCCTTGAACTCCTGGGAATCACAGAGCATGCACCGAAAATGCCGGGAACCTGTCATAAGTTTTATTTTCAGAATATAAAGGTAGTACCCCGTGAAATGTATGGGATCCAGCTGCTTCTGGGTTCGGAGGTAAATATCCTGGATGCGGCGGGAACGGTAGATCTTGAGCAGAAAACCCTGGAGAAGCTGGACGTGGTCATTGCAAGTCTTCATGTTCCATGCATCAGACCAGGCAGCAGGCAGGAGAATACGGAGGCCTATCTTAATGCTATGAAGAATCCGTGTGTCAATATTATCGGACATCCGGATGACGGAAGATACGATATCGATTATGAGGCGCTTGTACAGGGAGCCAGAGAATACGGTAAAGTCCTGGAACTGAACAACCACTCCATGGACCCTGACTGTAACCGTGAGAATGCAGTGGAGAATGATACCATCATGCTGGAATACTGCAAAAAATATCGGGTACCTGTGGTTATGGACAGTGATGCCCATTTTGACCTTCTGATCGGGGAGTTTGATCTTGCCAGAGACCTTCTGACCAAACTGGATTTTCCGGAAGAGCTGGTACTGAACCGTTCTGTGGATGCCGTGAAAAAGTATGTAAACCGGAAATTCTGAAAGAAAGACGACTGTTCTGTATTAATTGACGATAATGTGAAAAACTTTCTGAAAAAAAGTTGTCAAAATTGAATAAAATACTTGAAATTTGCATGGAAATTTAGTAAAATGTGAACATATTAAGTAAGACAAACAGGGAGGTATTACATATGGACGTTTTCAGAACAGACCGAATCAGAAATGTAGTCCTATTAGGTCATGGTGGCGCAGGCAAAACAACACTGGCTGAGGCAATGGCTTATCTGGCAGGTATGACAAGCAGACTCGGACGTGTTGAGGATGGCAATACTGTCAGCGATTATGACAAGGAAGAAATAAAGAGACATTTTTCCATCACAACTTCTCTGATCCCGGTACCATGGGACAAGATGAAGGTAAATGTACTGGATACTCCCGGATACTTCGATTTTGTGGGAGAAGTTGAAGAAGCAGTCAGTGCCGCAGATGCAGCGATCATCGTTGTTTCCGGTAAGGCCGGTGTCCAGGTAGGAACACAGAAAGCATGGAATCTCTGCGAGAAATATAAGCTTCCGCGAATGATCTTTGTTACAGATATGGACGTGGATGATGTCAGCTATCGTGAGGTCGTGGAAGAGCTGACAGAGCTGTACGGCAAGAGAATCGCTCCTCTTCATTTCCCAATCCGTGAGGATGGTAAGTTTGTAGGTTATGTCAATGTTGTGAAGCAGGCAGGAAGAAGATATATTGACAAGGCCGGCAAGGAAGAATGCCCGGTTCCGGATTATCTGACAGAATATCTTGAGAAATATCATGAAACTCTGATGGAGTCTGTTGCAGAGACAAGCGAAGAGTTTATGGATCGTTATTTCGAGGGAGATACCTTCTCCGTAGCAGAGATTTCCGCAGCTATTGCAACCAATGTACAGGATGGAAGTATTGTTCCGGTATGCATGGGATCACCGGTGAACCTTCGCGGTGTATCTAACCTTCTGGATGATATCTGCGGTTACTTCCCAAGCCCAAGCGGACGCTCCTGCAATGGTATCGCACAGAAGACTAACGAGATCTTTGAGGCCAATTATGACTTTGCCAAGGCAAAATCTGCCTATGTATTTAAGACCATCGCGGATCCGTTCCTTGGTAAATATTCTCTGATCAAGGTATGCTCCGGTGTGCTGAAATCCGATGATACACTTCTTAATGTAGAGAAGGGAACAGAGGAGCGTGTAAACAAGCTTTATGTCATGGAAGGTTCCAAACCGATCGAAGTTCCGGAGCTTTTTGCAGGGGATATCGGTGCCATCGCCAAGCTTGGCAGTGTACAGACCGGTGACAGCCTTGCAACCAAGGCGAATCCGATCCTTTATCCAAAGGCTATACTTTCCACGCCATATACATACAAGAGATTTAAGGCAGTGAAGAAGGGTGACGAGGATAAGATCGCACAGTCCCTTGCCAAGATGATGACAGAGGACAGAACATTGAAGGTTGTCAATGACAGTGCAAACCGTCAGAGTCTGATCTACGGTATGGGTGATCAGCATCTGGATATCGTTGTGAGCAAGCTGAAGGAGCGCTATAAAGTGGATGTGGAGCTTTCCAAACCGAAGGTTCCGTTCCGTGAAACACTTCGTAAGAATTCAGATGTGGAAGGCAAACATAAGAAACAGTCCGGCGGACACGGACAGTATGGCCACGTTAAGATGCGCTTTGAGCCATCTGGTGATCTGGAGACACCTTATGTATTTGAGCAGGTAGTTGTAGGTGGTGCAGTTCCGAAGAACTACTTCCCGGCTGTTGAGAAGGGACTTCAGGAATGTGTTCTGAAGGGACCTCTGGCTGCATATCCGGTCGTTGGTGTGAAGGCAACCCTTTACGATGGATCTTATCATCCGGTAGATTCTTCTGAGATGGCATTTAAGATGGCAACTATCCTTGCCTTCAAGAAGGGCTTTATGGAAGCTTCTCCTGTACTTCTTGAGCCGATCATCTCCATGAAGGTTACAGTTCCGGATAAATATACCGGTGATGTTATGGGAGATCTGAACAAGAGACGTGGTCGTGTTCTCGGAATGAATCCGGATCACGAAGGAAATACCATCATTGAGGCAGATGTTCCGCTTCTTGAGATTTATGGTTATTCCACAGTCCTTCGTTCCATGACCGGTGGAAGCGGAGATTTCTCCTATGAATTTGCACGCTATGAGCAGGCTCCTAATGATATCCAGGAGAAAGAGATCGCGGCACGCGCAAGCAAGATTGACAGTGCTGACGAATAAACAGAGAGATCCTTTAAGGCAGAATAAAGAGTTGACAGGCTGCAGCATTTGCTGTAGCCTGTTTTTAGGTGCATTTGAAAATAAGCAGTCAGAGAAACGAATTGTGCTCATACAGGTTATTGAAGCATGAGCAAAAAGAAAAGAGAGAGGACAAAAAAATGTTAGTATGTGATTATATCGTGGAACAGATTGACGGAGATTATGCACATCTGAAGCGTGTGGATCAGCCGGAGGAGGAACTGAAAGTGGTTGCCAGAGCATTACTTCCGGCAGAAATCTATGAGGGCTGTGAGCTTCATTATGAGCTGATGCAGTATTCAATGAAATGATAAGGCTGCAGGATATCGCGGATATGGCAGGTGTCAGTCGTACAACCGTATCTAATGTGATCAATGGAAATACAAAACGGGTTTCACAGAGCACCATTGACCGGATCACGGCGATCCTGAAGGAGCAGAATTATGTTCCTCACATGGGATCTGTGATGCTATCAGGACACGGCTCAAGGATCATTGGAGTGGTTCTTGGTTTTTCCTTCATTCATGGTATGCAGTCTCTGCAGGATTCTTTTGTGGGAGAGATCACAGGAACGCTGCAGGTCGAAGCAGAAAACAGAGGCTATTATATTATGCTCATTGGCGGTGAACGGATCGATAATGTGGTAGATATGGCATCCCGTTGGAATGTGGAAGGTCTTATCATTATAGGGTATAATGAAGAACAGTATCACCAGCTTTCCAGAAAGCTGAATAAAAAAATGGTATTGATCGATGCCTATCCGAAGGGCGGATATAGCTTTCAGAATGTAGGAGTGGATGATTATTCCGGCGGATATCAGATCGGGGAATATCTGTATTCCTGTGGATACCACCGGGCACTTTTTGTTGCGGAAACAGAGCAGGACAGTGATTATGCCAGATGGCTTGGATTCAAACAGGCTATGGAAAAAAATGGCGGTTTCTGCAGCCGCTCCCGCTATGTGGTGGTTCCCCAGGAACCCCGGCGCAGACTGAAAAAATATGAAGAGCTGCTGCCTCATTTTCTGGAGACAAAAGCACTGGCATTTTCTTCGGATTACACAGCTGTGGAGGCCATCAATTTTTTTACAGACAAGGGAATCCGGATTCCGGATCAGATTTCCATTACCGGCTTTGATGATAATTTTTATGCGCAGATCGTCAGGCCAAAGCTGACCACTATTCATCAGGATATTCATCAGAAAGCAGTTCTGGCCCTGCGGAAGCTGCTTCTTATGGCAGAGGGAAAGGAACCTGCTGAAAAAAATGTAAAAAGCCCTGTCTGGCTTGTAAAGAGAGATTCTGTAAAAGAGTAGCAGGATCTCTTTTTTTATGTTGTGATGACTTTTCCTGGCGCCTTTCCGGAATGTGGTGGGAATTCTTTCGCCGGACAGCAGTGCTTTATTGTTAAAACTGCATAAAAAAAACAGAAAAGTTTGGCAGTAATTTAAGTTTCACGAGAAACCTGTTGATTTTAAAGGGTGAATAGGATATGCTGATTTCAGAATCAACAGAAAAAGGAGGCCATTTATCATGAAAAAAAGCTGGTGGAAAGAAAGCGTGGTATATCAGATCTACCCGAGAAGTTTTAAGGACAGCAACGGAGACGGAATTGGTGATATTCCCGGGATTATAGAAAAACTGGACTATCTGAAAGAACTGGGAGTAAATGTTCTCTGGATCTCACCCATGCTGGAATCTCCGCAGGACGACAATGGCTATGATATTTCCGATTATCGTAGGATCTATAAAGAATATGGAACCATGGAGGATTATGAAAAACTTCTTGAAGAAGCGCATAAACGGGGCATTAAGATCCTCATGGATCTGGTCGTAAACCATACTTCCGACGAACACAACTGGTTTATTGAAAGCAGGAAATCCAAAGATAATCCTTACAGGGATTACTATATCTGGAGAGAGCCGGTGAATGGAAAAGAACCGAATAACTGGGGAAGTGTATTCGGAGGACCTGCATGGGAGTATGATCCTCAGACAGAGATGTATTATCTTCACCTGTTTTCCAGAAAACAGCCGGATCTGAACTGGGAAAATGAAAAGGTCCGTCAGGAAGTTTATGATATGATGAATTTCTGGTGTGAAAAAGGAATCGACGGTTTCCGAATGGACGTGATCAGCATGATCTCCAAGGATCAGTCATATCCGGATGGAGAAATGAACGGAGGATTATACGGTGATTTCGGTCCTTACTGCGTCCATGGCCCGAGGATCCATGAGTTTCTTCAGGAAATGAACAGAGAAGTTTTATCCCGATATGATGTGATGACAGTTGGAGAAACCTCCGGTGTGACTATCGAAGAGGCACAGAAATATGCAGGTGAGGACAGGAATGAGCTGAACATGGTATTTCAGTTTGAGCATGTAGAGGGACAGGGATCAGAACATGGCAAATGGACTACTGAGAAATACGATTTCCAGGAATTTAAAAAGGTTATGATCAAATGGCAGGAAGAGCTTGCGGGAAAAGCATGGAACAGTCTGTTTCTTGGAAATCATGACCAGCCAAGAAGTGTTTCCAGATTTGGAAATGATAATCCGGCATACAGGGAAACTTCAGCCAAGATGCTGGCAACCTGTCTTCATATGATGCAGGGAACTCCTTATGTTTATCAGGGAGAAGAGCTTGGAATGACCAATGCTTATTTTACAGAGCTTAAGGATTATCGTGATATCGAGAGCATTCAGTATTTCCATGAATATACAGAAGCAGGTATTTATACACCGGAATACATGATGAAGTGCCTGATGCTGAGAGGACGTGACAATGCCAGAACACCAATGCAGTGGGAGGATTCTCATCAGGCCGGCTTTACGGAGGGAACGCCATGGATCAGGGTAAACTCCAATTATAAGGAGATCAATGCGAAGCAGCAGCTTTCAGACCCGGATTCTATTTTCCATTATTATCAGAAGCTGATCCGTTTAAGAAAAGAAAAACCGGTGATCGTTTACGGTGCTTTCGAGGCACTTTACAGAGATCATGATCAGATTTTTGCATATACCAGAACCCTTGAGGGAGAGAAGCTTCTCACAGTCTGCAATTTCAGTGAGCATGTGGCAGAAATGGAAATTCCGGAAGAATTTCAGAAAAATGCAGAATGTCTGATCACAAATCTTGGAAGAAAGGATTTTGGAAAGAAAGTGGTCCTGAAACCTTATGAGGCATTTGTTCTTTACAGAAATCTGTAACAGGAGAGGGAAAAATGATAAAAAAATATGTATATGGAGAGCCCTTTGAGACTGAGGCACTGACAGAAAACATTGAGACAGCAGAAGGAAAGCCAGGATATGGAGAAATCTGTGCAGAAGATGGATTTTCTTTTACTTATATCATGGATGAAGAGGATATCGTTTATGGACTGGGAGAATCCAACCGCGGTATCAACAAGAGAGGATTCATTTACACCAGTAACTGTACCGATGATCCGGAGCATACAGAGGATAAACATTCCCTGTACGGTGCACATAATCTTATCATTGTGTCCGGAAAAGAAACCTTTGGAATGTTTTTTGACTATCCGGCAGCGATCACCTTTGACATTGGCTATACCAGAATGGATACCATGAAGGTAACCTGCGAAAATGCAGACCTGAAGCTTTATGTGATCGAAGGGGAGAGTCCCTATGATATTGTAAAGCAGTTCCGTCATGTGATCGGAAGAAGCTATATCCCGCCGAAATTTGCCTTTGGATTTGGCCAGAGCAGATGGGGCTATACTACAAAAGAGGATTTCCGGAAGGTTGCAGCCGGATATCGTGAAAATCATATTCCCATTGATATGATCTATATGGATATTGATTATATGCAGTCTTATAAGGACTTTACATTAAGTGAAGAGAATTTTCAGGATTTTCCGGAATTCGTAAAGGAACTGAAGGATCAGGATATCCGTCTGATCCCGATCATCGATGCCGGCGTCAAAGTAGAGCCGGGATACGATGTTTATGAGGAGGGTGTCAAAAACCGCTACTTCTGCCAGAGAGAGGACGGCAGTGATTTTGTAGCTGCTGTATGGCCGGGTGATACTCATTTTCCGGATGTGTTGAACAAAGATGCCAGAAAATGGTTCGGTGACAAATACCGTTTCCTGATCGAGAAGGGAATCGACGGTTTCTGGAACGATATGAACGAGCCGGCGATCTTCTATTCCACAGAGGGAATAAACGAGGTCAAAGAGCTTGCAGGAGAATTTGCAAAAGATACGGAAGGAAAGATCCATATCTGGAATATGCAGAGCGCACTTCGCAATGCAGCAAACAATCCTGAAGATTATCGGAGATTTTACCATAATGTGGATGGCAGAAAGATCCGCCATGACAAAGTCCATAACCTGTTTGGCTACAATATGACCAGAGCAGCAGGGGAGGCTTTTGAACGGATCGATCCGGAAAAACGTTTTCTGATGTTTTCCAGATCATCTTATATTGGTATGCATCGCTACGGAGGAATCTGGACCGGCGATAATAAATCTTGGTGGGCTCATATCCTTTTGAACCTGAAGATGATGCCATCTCTGAATATGTGTGGTTTCCTGTATGCGGGAGCAGATCTGGGCGGATTTGGCGCTGATACAACAAGAGAACTGCTGCTTCGTTTCCTGGCACTTGGAGTATTCACACCGCTGATGCGTGATCATACAGCGATTGGTACCAGAGAGCAGGAATGCTACCAGTTCGAAAATGTGGAAGATTTCCGTCATGTGATCGGTGTAAGATATCGTCTTATTCCATATCTTTACAGTGAATATATGAAGGCTGCTCTGAACGATGATATGTATTTCCGGCCGTTGGGCTTTGTTTACCCGGAGGATAAGATTGCCGTACATGTGGAGGACCAGCTGCTCCTTGGAAATGAGATCATGATCGCTCCGGTTTATGAACAGAACGCAAGAGGCCGTTATGTATATCTTCCGGAGGAGATGAAATTTGTGAAATTCCTTCCGGACGGAACCATTGCAGAGGAGATTCTGGGGAAAGGTGTACATTATGTGGAAGTGGCACTGAATGAGATCCCGCTGTTTATCCGGAAGGGGAAATGTATTCCGGTTGCAGAAGCAGCGGAATGTGTGGCAGCTCTGGATACAAAAAATATGCAGCTTCTCGGATATGAAGGTGCGGAGTATACCTTATATGAAGACGATGGAATCCATAAGGATTACGACAGAGAAGAAAATTACCGTGTTCTGAAAAAATAAAGTCAGCAAAATGAAATATAAATTTCTGTGTTACATCATTTACGTTAGACATTATAAAGAATACAGGATGTGAACAGTTGATAAACAGAAAAGCCGTAAGTATATGTGAAAGTTTCTTAAACATATATCTTACGGCTTTTCTGCTATTGATTTACATAAAATATCTTATGTAAAGTAATTTGCGTTCTGTTTAAATAACACTTCAGAAAAATCTGTTTATGCTTCTTCCTCAATCTGGATAACATTTTTCAGTACAGAGCAGCATGCCATGTCACCGATAACATTGACACAGGTGGCGCCCATATCACAGAGGGTATTGATGCTGATATAAACACCAAGAACCCCGGCAGGAAGTCCGGCCATAGTTGCCAGTGCTGCGAAAGATGCGATAGCACCACCGGGAACACCTGGAGTACCAACGGAAAGCAGTACGTTTGCAAGAAGGATAATGATCATAAGAGGAATACTTACATGGATCCCGCAGGCGTTTGCAAAGAACATGATCATAAAGGACATCAGGATAGATACAGCATCCATGTTAACGGTAGCACCAAGAGGAATGGCGATGCTGGTGATCTGGTTGGATACGCCCATTTCTTCTTCCATACACTGCTTGCTTAATGGAATGGTTGCGGAGCTTGAGCAGGTTCCGAAGGCGTTCAGTGCTGCCGGCAGGATCGCTTTCAGGAATCTCAGCGGACTCTGTTTGCCGATCAGCTTTACAGAGAGACCGTACACTACAATAGCGAAGCCAAAGAATGCCACATACAGAATAACAAGCTGTGTTGTAAGGGAAATGATCGTTTCAGTTCCGTTGGCTTCCACAACCGGTACGATGGTACAGAAAACACCGATGGGTGTAAAGTACATGATGGTTGTGATGATCTTCAGGCATACTTCATTGACGGAATCAATCAGATTCAGGAATGGAGTTCCTTTTTCACCGACTGCGATCAGTGTGAAACCGATGATCAGGGCAAACACCAGAACCTGGAGCATGTTTCCGTCAGCAAATGCGGCGATTGGGTTGGAAGGGATCAGGTTTTTCAGGGTATCAAGGATACTGCTCATTTCTGTAGCCTGAATGTCTGCCGTTGCCATCTCAAATTTGACTCCCTCTCCGAGATGGATCAGTCTCGGGATGATCAGTCCGCACAGGCTGGCAAGTGCCGTTGTGCAGAGAAAATAGATCATGGATGCTGCAGTGATCTTGCCGGTAGTACGTGCGTTTCCGATGGAACAGATCCCAATGACAATGGAACAGAAGACCATGGGAAAGATCATCATGTTCAGGGCGTTCATGTAGATACTTCCGATCAGACTGGTCACAGTGAGGACAGGTTCAAACCGTCCGGCCAGGAAAAGCCCTGTGAGAATACCCAGGATCAGTCCTGTAAAGATCGCACCGGTAATATGCTTCCGGTACCAGGAATAAAAAGATTTCATTTATGCGTTCCCTCCTAAGATAAATATGTATGTATAATATAGGAAAATACATGCAGGAAATTATATCATGTGAAAAAAGAAGCGTCAACTAAACCAGGCCAGGATTGCAGGTTCATGTATATTTTGATGGAAAAGGGCTGTTTTTGGATTTCTGTTTGACAAATACATCATAAGTAGTTAAAATTAATAGCAGTGTGTGAAAGCATTAAAGTATTAATACTGAGTAATTTGTCAGGAGGAATAAAAAAATGGCTGCACCTTATAACCATAGAGCCATCGAAGCGAAATGGCGCACAAACTGGGAGAAAAAGCCGGTAAATGTCAATGATGGCAAGAAACCGAAATACTACTGTCTGGATATGTTCCCGTATCCGTCCGGAAACGGTCTTCATGTAGGACATTGGAGAGGCTATGTGATCTCTGATGTATGGAGCCGCTATAAAATGCTCCAGGGTTATTACCTGATCCACCCGATGGGATGGGACGCTTTTGGTCTCCCGGCTGAGAACTATGCTATCAAGATGGGTGTTCATCCGGCAGTATCTACAGCAGCAAACATCAAAAATATCAAACGTCAGATCAACGATATCGCAGCAATCTATGACTGGGATATGGAGGTTAACACAACAGATCCGGAATTCTATAAATGGACACAGTGGATCTTTGTAAAAATGTTCAAAGAGGGTCTTGCATATGAGAAGGAGTTCCCGATCAACTGGTGCCCTTCCTGTAAGACAGGTCTTGCAAATGAAGAGGTTGTAAACGGATGCTGTGAGCGTTGTGGTACTCCGGTTACCAAAAAGAACCTTCGTCAGTGGATGCTCCGCATCACAAAATATGCAGACAGACTTTTAAGTGATCTGGATAAACTGGACTGGCCGGAGAAGGTTAAAAAGATGCAGACAGACTGGATCGGCAAATCCTACGGCGCAGAGGTCGATTTCCCGGTTGAGGGAAGAGAAGAGAAGATCACTGTCTATACAACAAGACCGGATACTCTTCACGGAGCAACATTCATGGTACTTGCACCGGAGCATGCTCTTGCAAAATCTCTTGCAACAGACGAGACAAGAGAGGCTGTAGAGAAATATATCTTTGATGCTTCCATGAAATCCAATGTAGACCGTCTTCAGGATAAAGAGAAGACTGGTGTGTTCACAGGTACTTATGCGATCAATCCGCTGAACGGTGAGAAGCTTCCGATCTGGCTTTCTGACTATGTACTTGCTGATTATGGTACAGGTGCTATCATGTGTGTACCTGCTCATGATGACCGTGACTTTGAGTTCGCAAAGAAATTCGATATTCCGATCATCCAGGTTATCGCAAAAGACGGTAAAGAAATTCAGAATATGACAGAAGCTTACACAGAGGCTTCCGGAACCATGATCAACTCCGGTGAGTGGAACGGAATGGAATCTTCCGTACTGAAGAAGGAAGCACCGCATATCATCGAGAAGCTGGGTATCGGACGTAAGACTGTCAACTACAAACTGAGAGACTGGGTATTCTCCCGTCAGCGTTACTGGGGTGAGCCGATCCCGATCGTACACTGCCCGAAATGCGGTGCGGTACCGGTACCGGAGGATCAGCTTCCGTTAAGACTTCCGGAGGTAGAAAGCTACCAGCCGACAGGAACCGGAGAGTCACCGCTTGCAGCTATTGACGAGTGGGTAAATACCACATGCCCATGCTGTGGTGCTCCTGCAAAACGTGAGACAAACACCATGCCTCAGTGGGCAGGATCTTCCTGGTATTTCCTCCGTTATGTAGATAGTAAGAATAATAAAGAACTGGTTTCCAAAGAGAAAGCTGATAAATATCTGCCGGTAGATATGTATATCGGTGGTGTAGAGCATGCTGTTCTTCATCTTCTGTACTCCAGATTCTACACCAAGTTCCTGTATGATATCGGAGCTATTGATTTCGATGAGCCGTTTGTCAAGCTGTTCAACCAGGGTATGATCACAGGCAAAAACGGAATCAAGATGAGCAAATCCAAAGGAAATGTTATTTCACCGGATGATCTTGTAAATGATTACGGATGTGATTCCTTACGTATGTATGAGCTGTTCGTAGGACCGCCGGAACTGGATGCAGAATGGGATGACAGAGGAATCGATGGCGTATCCAGATTCCTGAAACGTTTCTGGACACTGGCTCTTGACAGCATTGAGAAAGATATCCCGGCTACCAAGGAGATGGAGAAAACCCGTCATAAGATGGTATATGATATCACCAGCAGACTTGAAGCATTCAGCCTGAATACTGTAGTGTCCGGATTTATGGAATACACAAACAAGCTGATCGCTATCGCAAAGCAGAATGACGGTGCTGTTGACAAAGAAACCATCGAGACAGTTACCATTCTTCTTGCGCCATTTGTTCCTCATATTGCAGAGGAGATCTGGGAGAAGCTTGGTCATGAGGATTCCATTTTCCATGCACAGTGGCCGGCTCACGATGAGGAGCTTATGAAGGATGATGAGATCGAGGTTCCGGTTCAGATCAACGGCAAGACCAAGGCTGTTATCAGTATTCCGGCAGAGATATCCAAAGAAGATGCGATTGCCGAAGGAAAGAAGGCAGTTGCAGATAAGATCTCCGGAAATATCATCAAAGAGATCTATGTACCGAAGAAGATCATCAATATCGTAGTAAAGAAATAAGATATATTAAAAACACCCGAAGCAGGGCGGAATATTTTTTCTGCCTTTGCCAGGGTGTTTTTTTGTGGAGAAACATCATGAAAACAGTAAGTATGCACAAAAATAACAAATGTTATTTAGCGAAGATGTTAATAATATTTAGGCATTTTAACAGATTTGCCTAATTTTTGGTCATACCAATTATATTGTCTATTGTTATTCAAATGAAAAAAACGTACAGTAACACCATGAGTCAGGCAAAGACCGAGAGATGGCTTTGCTGCTCAAAATGCAGTGTGACGGAATGAGGATGTCCGTTTAGCTGGATCTGCATATCTACATATTGAGAGAAATAAGGAGAGAGATAGTATGAGCGCAATGAATACACTTAAGAAATTCGGACTTGAACAGGCATTCAACTATGTTTACAAAGATCCGGATAAGAATTTTATCAAGATCATGGACTGGGCAGATAAATTTTCCAGTGGTGGATTTCCTACACAGAGAGCGATGATCCGCGAAGCCATTTCCAATCCGGAACATCCGTATTATCCATTTATTCATAGATTGGTAACTGATATTGATCCACATGTTATGAAAACTCTGGCTGCAAACTTCTTTATCAATGCAAACCTTGCAGGCTGGCCGAGACAGGATGAATGCCGTAAAAAATATGGCTGTAATATTCCGTGGGCAATCCTTCTTGATCCTACAAGTGCCTGTAATCTGCACTGTACAGGATGCTGGGCAGCAGAGTATGGAAACAAGCTGAACCTCACTTATGATGAGATCGATGATATTATCCGCCAGGGTAAAGAGCTTGGTGTTTATATGTATATTTATACAGGAGGAGAACCTCTTGTAAGAAAAAAAGATCTGATCCGTCTTTGCGAGAAGCATAATGACTGTATCTTCCTTTCTTTCACAAATGCAACACTGATCGATGAGGATTTTGCAAATGATATGCTTCGGGTAGGAAACTTTGTTCCTGCAATTTCACTGGAAGGATTTGAGACTGCAACAGATGGCAGAAGAGGAAATGGTGTATACCAGAAGGTTATCAAGGCCATCAATCTTCTCAGAGAGAAGAAGCTTGTATTTGGTATCTCTGCATGTTATACGAGTGCAAATTTCGAGTCTATCACATCAGAGGCATTTTACGACAGCCTGATCGATCTTGGAGCGTACTTTATCTGGTATTTCCATTATATGCCGGTTGGAAATGATGCAGCACCGGAGCTGCTTCCTACTCCTGCACAGAGAAGAGAAACCTATGAGCGTATCCGTAAATACCGTGCAACAAAGCCGTTGTTTGCCATGGATTTCCAGAATGATGCAGAGTTTGTGGGAGGATGTATTGCAGGCGGCCGTCGCTATCTGCATATCAATGCAAACGGCGATATCGATCCATGTGTGTTTATCCATTATTCTGATTCCAATATCCGCGAGAAAACACTTCTGGAAGCACTGCAGTCTCCGATGATGATGGCATATCATGACGGACAGCCGTTTAATGACAATATGTACCGTCCATGCCCGATGCTTGAAAATCCGCAGAAGCTGAGAGAAATGGTAGAAAAATCCGGAGCACATTCCACAGATCTTCAGTCACCGGAGAGTGCAGAGCATCTCTGTGCGAAATGTGACCGGTATGCTGAAAACTGGAAGCCGGTAGCAGAGGAAATGTGGAAGGAAGACCAGGAGAGAAAGTCAGCGAAGAAAGGCTGCTGATCCTGAAACTTAAAAAAGCAGAACTTATGAAAGAGCACGGTACCGGAAACAGGTGCCGGTGCTCTTTTTTTGAAAACGGAGGGATCAGACCATGAAAAAAATGATTGATAACATCAGAAAATATCTGCCGGTGGTGCTCTTTCTTGTATTTCTCCTTTTCTGTATCCGTTATAGAGAGGATCTGTCTGTGAGAAGGATCTTAAGCTATACACCGGAGGAACCTGTTAAGGCTGCATTACTTATGCTTGGGCTTTATGCAGTGAAAAGTGTTTCGTTTATATTTCCAATTGCGATCCTGCAGCTTGCTGTAGGGCATCTGTTTTCTACAGGAACAGCACTTCTGGTGAACTTTCTGGGAAGAGCAGTCACATTGGCACTTCCATATTGGATGGGACGCTTCTCAGGTGCATCCATGGTGGAAAGTCTTACAGCTAAATATCCGAAGCTGAGAACAGTAGTAGATTACCAGAACGGAAATTCCCTGTATATTTCATTTTTTATGCGGACATTGAACTTTTTACCGGGAGATGCTGTGAGTCTGTTTCTCGGAGCTGAAAAGATCCCATTTGAAACCTATATGGCAGGTGGCATGCTTGGAACGCTGCCGGGAGTTATTCTCGCTACAATATTTGGAGCAAATATCAAAAATCCGAAGTCTCCGGCATTCTGGCTCTCCGCAGTGCTTCTTGTGATGATCAGTGTATTCTCGATCCTGATACACAGGCATATTTCCCGGAAGAAAAAATAACAGGGCTTTCTCTTCCTGCTTTTACTGAGAGGAAAAATGTAGTATAATGCAGACAGTAAAGAAAAGAAGGGAAGGAACATGGGGATAGATCATAACAAAAGATTAAAGGAACATTTATATTATTACAGTGCAAGAATCAGCCGGGATATGTCAAATCTGATCAAGTGGCTGGTTCTCGCTGTCATTACAGGATGTATCGTAGGAGCTGCCAGCACACTGTTTTCTTTTACGTTGAAGGCAGTAACCGGTTACCGGAAGGCTCATGAATGGATTTTTCTTTTGCTTCCGTTATCCGGTCTTGTCATTGTATTTTTGTATGAGAAGCTTGGAAAAGAAGATGGAGGGACCAATCAGGTTCTTTCTACCGTGCGTTCCAGAGATAATGTGCCGATCCTTTCTGCACCACTGATCTTTATCACAACGGCACTGACTCATCTTACCGGTGGTTCTGCGGGACGTGAGGGAGCAGCGATCCAGCTTGGAGGAAGTATTGCCAACCAGCTTGGAAGATGGATCCATCTGGACGAGGAGGACCGTCATGTAATTGTCATGTGCGGCATGAGCGCAGCGTTTTCCGCATTGTTTGGAACACCGATGGCAGCGGCAGTTTTTGCGCTGGAAGTGGTTAGTGTGGGAGTGATGTACTATGCGGCACTGATGCCATGTATGATCGCGTCACTGGTCGCTTCCGGATTTGCAGCCGGAATGGGAGTCACGCCGGAAAGTTTTCATGTGACAGATATTCCGGCACTGACTGTGGAAACTGGCCTGAAAATGGGAGTGATCGCTCTGGGCTGTGCAGTTGTCAGCATTATGTTCTGTATTGCCCTGAATGGTGCAGCAGGACTTTATGGCAGATGGTTTAAGAATAAATATGTCAGGGTTGCAGTGGGTGCCTGCCTGGTCATTGTTGTCACCTTTATTCTGAGAACAGATGAATATATGGGCGCTGGTGCGGAGCTTATTGAAAAAGCGGTGGAAAACGGACAGGCGGATACTTTTGCCTTTTTCTGGAAAATGGTGCTTACTGCACTGACTATGCGTGCAGGATTCCGTGGGGGAGAGATCGTACCTTCTTTCTGCATCGGAGCCACCTTTGGCTGTGTGATGGGTAATCTCATGGGAATTTCTCCGTCAATCTGTGCAGCCTGCGGAATGGCAGCAGTTTTCTGCGGTGTGACCAACTGTCCGATCACTTCGATCCTGATTGCTTTTGAAATGTTTGGATTTAAAGGAGTATCCTTCTATCTGATCGCAGTATCTATCAGCTATGCAGCATCGGGATATTATGGCCTTTACAAGGATCAGACTATTGTGTACTCAAAATATAAAGCAAAATATGTGAACCGGCATACCAGATTCTGATATAGAGCGAAATATGAAGGGGCGTGTGTATACTGGCATAATATCCTATGGAATACCGCATGGACATGTCTGGAAAATATCTGGACATCTGCGGAAATCTGATGTAATATATTAAACGTTAGTATTTACAGAAAGGCAGATTTTGAAGTATGGAAGAGAAGATTCTTGATTTTATCATGGAGTATGCACAGAAGAATGAGGGAGTTCCGTTTCAGGTGATCGAGGAGAATTTTAATATCGTTATGGATGATAAGCTGAAAGATATCATCAGTGATGCGATCTGGGACAGGGATAATGTTTCCGATGTGATCACAGAAAGTGATCGTTATGTGATCACCTGTTTTGAAGATTAATACAGGACTGTCTGCGACCGCTGCGGTAATGGAATTAAGAAGTCTGAATATGAGGAGAATGCGTATGTGGCATTCTCTTTTTTATTAGTCTGCCAGAATAATCTAAAAGAATTGAAGTTCCCCAAAAAGAATGATATCCTAAAGAAAAACAGATGGGGTGGTTGAAATGAACAGCAAATATGAGATTAACACAAAAGAAAACCGGGAATTCCTGAAAGCATCCTGTGAGGATCTTTTGAATTTCGGACATCGGTTTCCTTCACCGAATGGAGGTTCCTATTATCTGGGGGACGACGGAACACCATGGAAGGACAGAAACCGGGAAACCTGGATCACCTGTCGTATGGCTCATGTATACAGTCTGGGTCTGATGCTTGGCCATGAGGGAAGCGGAGAACTTACGGATGCGGCATTGAAAGGTCTGAGGGGAGAGCTTCACGATGAAAAAAACGGTGGCTGGTATGCAGGTGTAACACCGGAAGGAGATATTGTGCCCAATAAACAGTGTTATGCCCATGCATTTGTGATCCTGGCTGCATCTTCCGCACTGATAGCCGGAAGGTCCGGGGCGGAGGAACTTCTTGAGGAGTCTCTGGCTGTTTATGATCAGTATTTCTGGAATGAAGAGGAGGGACTGGCCTGCGATACCTGGAATACGGAATTTACCGTGCTGGATGATTACCGTGGATTAAATGCCAATATGCACACGGTAGAGGCTTTTCTGGCAGCTGGAGATGTTATTGGAGATAAGAAATATCATATCCGTGCAGGCAGGATCATTGATCATGTAATTGGATGGGCAGAAGATAATAGCTGGAGGATTCCGGAACATTTTACGAAGGAATGGGTAGCAGATCTTGACTGCAACCGTGACCGTCCGGATGATCCGTTCAAGCCATATGGAGCGACACCGGGCCATGGAATCGAATGGGCAAGACTGATCACACAGTGGGCACTTGCAAACTGCGGAGAAGAGAAAGAAAAACTGGAAAAATATCTCCAGGCAGCAGAGAAACTTTACACAACAGCAATAAAAGACGGCTGGAATGCAGATGGTGCACCGGGAATTGTATACACGACAGATTGGAATGGCAAACCGGTGGTACGTGACCGTATGCACTGGACTCTTGCAGAAGCGATCAATACCTCTGCAGTTCTTTATCATGTGACCGGTAAGGAGAAATATGCGAAAGATTATGCTGAGTTTATGAAGTACCTGGATGAAGTGGTCATGGATCACGAAAACGGTTCCTGGTTTCACCAACTGGATGAGACAAATCATCTGAAGGAAACTGTATGGCCGGGAAAATCTGATCTGTATCATGCGTTGCAGTCCACGCTGATCCCGTATCATAAAGCAGATACATCCATTGCACCGGCAGTGGAGAAAAAACTGGATATCTGAACAAAAATCGTTTTGTGATTTTTGTTCATGAGCATATAACGAAGCGGAGTGCGAATGTCCACTGAAAACATAAAAAACCTTCCTGTGTTTACAGAAAAATTTCTCAGGACAGATACTTGCAGAGACACAGGTATCCTGTCTTGGAGAAATACGAGAACACAGGAAGGTTTTTTTAAGTTTATTCCGTGACCTCTTTCAGATCCGAAATATCCGGAGAAGCCATGAGAGAATAATTGGTGTAATAAACAACGAAACCGGGTTTTGCACCGGCAGGTTTTTTTACATGTTTTTTCTGGATATAATCGATCTCTACCTTGGGAGCAGAGTGCCCTTTGGAGTACCAGGCTGCCAGGCGTCCTGCTTCTTCGAAGGTACGGTCCGGAAGTTCACCATCTTTGGTGCGGACGATCACATGGGAACCAGCCATCTTCTTTGCATGGAACCACCAGTCATTTCCGGTTGCAAACTTGAAAGTCAGCTCATCATTCTGGAAATTGTTTTTTCCCACATAGATATCAAAACCGTCACTGGATATGTAGTGGAGCGGTTTGGATTTCGGCTGGGCTTTCTGGCCTTTTTTGTTAGTGTAGTGGCGTTTGATATAGCCGTACTCAGTGAGCTCTTCCTTGATCTGGGAAAGGTCACTTTCGGATCTGGCGATATCCAGAGCATTGGAGATAGATTCCAGATGAGAGATCTCACTTTCCGTATCTGCGATCTGTTCGGTGACGGCTTCCTCTGTACGCTTCAGCTTTCCGTATTTATCAAAATATTTCTTGGAATTCTGTGCCGGTGTCAATGTCGGGTCAAGAGGGATAGTGATTTCCTCGTTGGTGTAATAGTTCAGTGCCTTAAAGGATCTGCAGCCTTCCTCAAGCCCGTATCCATAGGTGTTGATCAGTTCACCGTAGACCTTGAATTTATCTTTTTTTGAAGTATCATTCAACTGCTTTTTCTGGATGTTGTATTTTTTTCGATTACGTTCCAGAGCGGTCTGTACTACACGGCGAAGATCGGAGGATTTCTGGTGGATGCGTGTCAACAGACTCTTGGTAGCATAATAAGTCTCCAGCATAACAGAAACACTGTCAAAGGTTTCACTGCGGTATTCACTGCCAAACTGCTGATAAGGAAAGACACCGTATTCCACAGGCTCATCTCCGCGGTAGACAATATTCGGGGTGAACTCTCTGTTCCGGATCTGCTCAATAAGGCGGAGAAAGGTATGATAAAGATGGGTGCAGGCCGTTTCATCCAGGGACTGCGCTGCATCACTTCCGTCAATGGATGCACGGTAGCAGATCTCCTCAGCCATTACCGGGCTCATACCTGTGAGTGAAGTGTAAAGTGCCTTGGAAATATTCACAGGCTTTTTACAGATGTGCTGTGTGAACTCCTCCTCGGAAACAGTCAGCGGATTTTCTTTATCCCTGGTATTGGGAATGAAATATTCTCTTCCGGGAAGAACCTCACGGACAGAACTCATATGGGAAGAGACATGCTTGATGCTGTCCAGGATCATTCCTTTTTCGTCACAGAAGATGATGTTGCTGTGCTTGCCCATCAGCTCCATGATCAGACGCTTTTTGCAGGGATCCCCCAGCTCATTAAGATGCTCCAGCTCAAATTCCACCACACGCTCCATTCCAGGCTGCTTCACATCAAGGATACGGGCGCTTCCGATGTGCTTTCTGAGAAGCATGCAGAAGTTCGGTGCAGTTAAAGGACTGATACGGTTCTTATCTGTAAAATAGATGAGAGGAAGGGATGCGCTTGCACTTAAGAGAAGACGTTTCTGTCCATTTGCGCCTTTTCCTGTGATCAAAAGTTCATCGTTTTCCGGCTGGGCGATTTTATTGATACGTCCGCCTTTTAAATTATCATCAATCTCTGCCACAAGAGCAGAAACTGTAATTCCGTCAAATGCCATGATTTTACCTCCATTTCAGTTGTTGTTCACTCCGTTCACAGCAACTCATTTCAACATCGATCATTATAACAGTAAAAAAAGAGTTTGACTAGGGTTTTGGAATGAACTATAATAAATCCGTATGCAATCATTGGCTGCATTTATCAGCAGCTGATAAACTTAAGAGGCAGTATTGGAGGATAACATGATAAAAAGTATGACCGGCTTTGGCAGGGCAGAAGCAGTTTCCAGAGAACGTAAGGTTTCTGTTGAACTGAAATCCGTCAATCACAGATATCTGGATCTGAACATCAAAATGCCGAAAAGACTCAGCTATTTTGAGGGAGAGATCCGAAATGTGATGAAGACTTATATCCGCCGCGGCAAAGTTGATGTGTTCATCACCTACGAAGACTATACAATGGGCGGAATGGCTCTGAAGTACAATGCAGAGCTGGCAAGGGAATATCTGGGCTATTTGAACCAGATGAGTGAGGAACTGGGGATTGAGAATGATATCCGTGTTTCCACACTTTCCAGATATCCGGATGTGTTTACAATGGAAGAGCAGGCTCCGGATGAGGAAGAGCTCTGGAATTTTCTGGAGGGTCCGCTTCATGAGGCCTGTCGGAAATTTGTGGAGACCCGCCAGCGTGAGGGCGCTAATCTGAAACAGGATCTTCTTGGGAAGCTGGACGGACTGGAAGCAAAGGTCGATGTAGTGGAAAAACGTTCTCCGGAAGTAGTGAAGGCTTATCGGGAGAAACTGGAAACCAAGATGCATGAGCTTCTTGAAGATAACCAGATCGATGATTCCAGGATCGCCGCAGAGGTGATACTTTTTTCAGATAAGATCTGCAATGATGAGGAGACGGTACGTCTTCGAAGCCACATCCACGGAATGAGAAAGATCCTGGATGAGAACGAGGGCGTGGGACGTAAGATGGATTTCATGGCACAGGAGATGAACCGTGAGGCGAACACCATCCTGTCTAAATCCAATGATCTTACCGTATCTAACGCGGCTATCGATCTGAAGACAGAGATCGAGAAGATTCGTGAGCAGATCCAGAATATCGAGTAACCGGACAGGAAACAGGCTGTACACAGACAGAAAGGGAGAGCGTAAATGGCGAAACTCATTAATGTAGGCTTTGGAAATGTTGTCAATTCACGCAAGATCGTGGCTGTGGTAAGTCCGGATGCCGCTCCTGTAAAGCGCATGATACAGAGTGTCAAGGGAACCCGAACTCTGATCGATGCCACACAGGGAAGAAAAACAAAAGCAGTGATAGTTACTTCCGATGATTATCTTGTCCTTTCCGCTCTGCAGCCGGAAACCATTGCCAGGAGATTTTCGGAAGCGTATGGAGAAGAAACGAGGGAGGAAGGAAATGAGTAAGGGAATTTTAGTTGTTGTTTCGGGCTTTTCCGGTTCCGGAAAAGGTACTGTCATGAAACGTCTGATGGAAAAATATGACAATTATGCATTATCTGTTTCTGTTACTACCAGAAATCCAAGACCGGGCGAGAAGGACGGAGAGGCTTATTTCTTCCGCACAAAAGAAGAATTTGAACAGCTGATCCGGGAAGACGGACTGATCGAGTATGCACAGTATGTGGAGAATTATTATGGCACACCCCGCAAATATGTAGAGGAGCAGCTTTCCGCAGGGAAAGATGTGATTCTTGAGATCGAGATCCAGGGTGCCATGAAGATCCGTGAGAAGTTTCCGGATACACTGCTGGTATTTGTATGTCCGCCGTCTATGGAGGAGCTTAAGAACCGTCTGGTAGGTCGCGGAACAGAGACTCTGGATGTGATCAACGGGCGTCTCAGAAGAGCGGTTGAAGAATCCAGAGGAATGGATAAATATGATTATCTCCTGATCAATGATGATCTGGAGGAATGTGTTGATACACTTCATGAGACCATCCGGTGTGAGCGCATGCGTACATCCAGGAATCATGATTTTGTATCCAGGATCCAGAAAGAAGCGGAAGCTTTTTTATAAATACCAATTAATAAGTTAAATACGGCCCTGCCGTTACAGAAGGGAGAAAAGATATGATACATCCATCTTATTCAGAATTAATTGAGGCTATCAACACAAACAACGAGGACGACGATGAGGCTCTCGTGCTGAACAGCCGTTATTCTCTTGTACTTGCAGCAAGCAAACGTGCCCGCCAGCTGATCGCAGGAGCAGAGCCGCTTGTACCGGGTGCAGCAGGAAAGAAACCGCTTTCCGTTGCTATTGATGAGCTCTATAAGGGTAAGGTAAAGATCCTTCCCGGGCAGGAAGAAGAGGAAGAACTGGAGGCTCTTGAAGCTGAGAAGGAAGCTCTTGAGGCAGCAGAGGGCGAGACCGCAGAAGGCACTGAGACTGCAGAAGCAGCTCAGACAGAAGCGGAGTAATTTTATGAAAATATTATTCATCTCTCTTGGCTGTGACAAGAACCTGGCGGATTCCGAAGAAATGCTGGGACTTCTTACAGCCGGAGGTCATGAGATCACAGACGATGAAACGCAGGCAGATGCAATCGTGATCAATACCTGCTGTTTCATCAAGGATGCTAAGGAAGAGAGTGTGGAAACCATTCTTGAAATGGCAGAGTACAAAAAAACAGGAAGCTGCCATGCACTGATCGTTACCGGCTGTATGGCACAGCGATACCAGAAAGAGATCATTGAGGAGGTTCCGGAGGTCGATGCTGTTCTTGGAACTACATCCTACGGCGACATCGTAAAGGCTCTGGAAGAAGCAGTAGCCGGAAATCATTTCGAAGAATTCCGTGATATTGATTATCTGCCGGATACAGGAAGCAAACGTGTCCTTACAACAGGTGGACGTTTCGGCTACCTGAAGATCGCGGAAGGCTGCGACAAGCACTGTACCTACTGTATCATCCCGAAACTCCGCGGCAGGTTCCGAAGCGTTCCCATGGAGCGCCTTGTTGCCCAGGCAGAGGATATGGCAGAGCAGGGCGTGAAGGAGCTGATCCTGGTAGCCCAAGAGACCACCGTTTACGGCAAGGATCTCTACGGCAAAAAATCTCTTCACATTCTTTTAAAGAAGCTCTGTGAGATCAAGGGTATCCGCTGGATCCGTGTTCTTTACTGCTATCCTGAGGAGATCTACGATGAGCTGATCGAGACCATCCGTGATGAGAAGAAGATCTGTCATTATCTGGATATTCCGATCCAGCACGCATCGGACCGTATTCTTAAGAGAATGGGTCGACGTACTTCCAAACAGGAACTGATCGATATTGTCGGAAAGCTCCGCAGGGAGATTCCGGATATCGTACTGCGTACAACTCTGATCACCGGATTCCCGGGTGAGACGGAGGAAGACCATGAAGAACTGAAGGAGTTCGTAGATGAGATGGAATTTGATCGCCTTGGTGTCTTCACTTACTCTCCGGAGGAAAATACCCCGGCAGCAGAGATGGCAGACCAGGTTCCGGAAGAAGTGAAGGAAGAACGCAGAGACGAGCTGATGGAACTTCAGCAGGAAATCTCTTACGACAGAGGTCAGGATCGTATCGGACAGGAACTTCTTGTTATGATCGAGGGAAAAGTTGCAGATGAAAGTGCCTATATCGGACGTACCTATGGGGATGCACCGAAGGTTGACGGATATATTTTCGTTCAGACAGGCGAACTGCTTATGACAGGTGATTTTGCAAAGGTACGTGTGACAGGTGCGCTTGAGTATGATTTGATAGGAGTGCTGAGCGATGAATACACCGAATAAACTTACAGTTGCAAGAATGATACTTGTACCATTTCTTGTAGTTTTCTTACTGACAGGATGGGGAGGAGAAGCAAACCGCTGGATCTGTCTTGCGATTTTTGTCGCAGCAAGTGTGACAGATTGGTTTGACGGTCATCTTGCCAGAAAATATAACCTGATAACCAATTTTGGAAAATTTATGGACCCGCTGGCTGACAAGCTTCTGGTATGCTCTGCCATGATCTGTATGATCGAGGTTGACAAGCTTCCGGCATGGGTTGTGATCATTATCATCGGACGGGAATTTATCATCAGTGGTTTCCGTCTGATCGCAGCTGAGAACGGAATTGTCATTGCCGCAAACTACTGGGGAAAATTTAAAACCGTTTCCCAGATGATCATGATCATACTTCTGATGCTGGATTTCGGAGGTGTTTTTGCAGTGCTGACACAGATATTTATCTGGCTGTCTGTTGCACTGACCATTATCTCCCTGCTGACTTATATCATGCAGAACAGAAAGGTCCTTTCCATGCAGGAGTAGGGATCAAAGTATACGAAAGGAGTTTCTTTTCATGATCACAGAACTGATATCCGTAGGAACCGAGATCCTTCTTGGAAATATCGTAAATACCAACAGTGCCTATCTTTCTGAAAAATGCGCCCTGCTTGGGTTAAGTGTTTACTATCAGGATGTAGTAGGTGATAATGAAGGCCGTATGCGTGACGTGATCCGTACCGCACTGGACCGTTCTGATGTTGTGATCCTCACAGGAGGCCTTGGACCAACAGAGGATGATATCACCAAGGAAGTAACTGCGGATCTGATGGGAATGCCGCTTAAGGAAGATTCCCACTCAAGGAAACTGATCGATAAATATCTGAAGGAATATGAGAAAAATAATCCTCAGAGACGTATCACGAAGAACAACTACAAACAGGCCATGGTCCCTGAGGGAGCCATTGTTCTTGACAATCATAACGGAACTGCTCCGGGACTGATCTTTGAGAAAAAAGGAAAAACCGCGATCCTTCTTCCTGGACCTCCCAATGAGCTGAAGCCCATGTTCGAGGAATACGTTGTCCCATATCTGCAGAAAAACCAGCCGGAGATCATTGTGTCCCAGATGGTAAAGATCAGTGGGATCGGTGAGAGTCAGGTAGCAGAGGAGATCCAGGATCTGATCGAAAGCCAGACCAATCCTACCATTGCACCTTATGCCAAAACCGGTGAAGTGCATCTCCGTGTGACAGCAAGCGCAGAGAATGAAAAGGTCTGCAGAAAGCTGATCAAACCGGTTGTCAAGGAGCTGAAGAAGCGTTTTGGAAAGAATGTTTTTGCCACAGATGAGAGTAAGACACTTGAGGAAGCAGTGATCGATCTTCTGAAAGAAAAAGATCTGAAGCTATCCCTGGCGGAATCGCTCACCGGCGGTATGATCGCCCAGCGCATTGTCAATGTATCCGGTGCGTCGGAGGTGTTTGGTTATGGCTTTGTGACTTACAGTAACAAGGCCAAGCATAAATGTCTGGGAGTGAAGAAGCGTACTCTGAAGGAGCAGGGGGCAGTTTCCGCCAAATGTGCCAGAGAAATGGCAAAGGGTGCCTGCAAAGCATCCGGAGCAGATATCAGTATTTCCGTGACGGGTCTGGCAGGACCGGGAGGCGGAACAAAGGAAACTCCGGTTGGTACTGTATTTATGGGCTGCTGCTATAAGGGCAAGGCCATTGCCAAAGAGTTCCATTTCACAGGAAACCGCACGCGGATCCGCGAGCAGACTACAGCGCATGCGCTGGCGATGTTACGTGACTGTATCATTATGAGCAGATAGCGAATGTCTTGATCATCTGTCTGGCGTTACAGATCAACCATAATATTTTTTTATATAACAGGACTGATTTTTAAACAGATGAAACTTTTGAATTCAAGTATCTGTATCAAAAATCAGTCCTGTTTTATTTTTGTTTCCTGATAATAAGCCCCGGTATGGGCAATGAAAGAATATAAATGATCATATTTGCAAGGATACTATCATAAGTGCTAGTGTTTTTATCGGGGATTTCCTCTAAAATGTGGTTAAAGCAATATATGACGTAAATATACGTTTTGCCGGAAAGGGGGAAATCAGAATGAAAAAGAAAAAAAATCTGTTGTGTTTTGTGCTGCTGATCAGCCTTATTTTTACGATGGCATTCGGAAGTGTGACTGTCAGCGCCGCACCAAAACTGAACAAAACAAAAGTAACTCTTTTAAAAGGTGAGAAGACAACACTTAAGGTTACCGGGACCAGGCAGAGGGTTGCCTGGAGATCTTCCAAAAAGAGCGTTGCGACCGTAAACAGCAAAGGCCAGGTGGTTGCCAAAAATAAAGGTTCCGCAACGATCTATGCAAAGGTAAGCAAAAAAACATATAAGTGTGTTGTAAAGGTAGAGACACCGAAGCTCAGCAGGACATCGCTGACATTAACAGAAAAAAAATCCAGTGCCATTAAACTGACAGGAACAACTGTGAAGGTGAAATATTCTTCTTCCAATCCTAAGATCGCACGTGTGGATTCCAAAGGAAAGATCACCGCAGTGAAAAAAGGAACAGCAGTGATCACAGCGAAGGCAAATACGAAGAAATTTAACTGTAAGGTTACAGTAAAAGCAGCGCAGAAGCCGAAGCCGACACCTACACCGGTGCCGAAACCATCTTTAAGTGCCACCACCTTAAATATGAATAAAGGTGATGTGAGGCAGCTTCAGGTTGGGATCAGTCCTGGCATGATCTTCTTACCAGGATCAAACAGCCGGCAGGAAACTATGAATATTGATCGAATATGAATGCTCCGCCATTCAATCCCATTCTAAAAAAGGAATCGACAGCGTAAAAACTGCCGGTTCCTTTTGGTTATACATAATAGAATATCTCATCGGTGCAGCGCATATTTTTCAATGGCGCGTGCTACGCCGTCTTCGTCATTGGAAGCAGTAATATAATCGGCTGCTTCTTTTACCTGGGGCTGTGCATTGGCCATGGCTACGCCAAAACCGACTTCCTGCAGAAGATGGACATCGTTGTCACCGTCTCCGCATGCCATAATGGATTCCCTTGGGATTCCCAGCATTTTGCCAAGAGCAACAAGAGCGGTTCCTTTGTTGACGCCGGCGGCGTTGATCTCAATATTGTAGCTTAAGGAGCCTACAAGCTCCAGATCCTTAAGTTCACTTAATTCCTTCCAGGCAGCGGCACGTTCCTCCATGTCTGCAAAAAGCGCCTGGACTTTATCCATGCTTCTGTTTTCTTTTGTAATGACATCCCGGATGTCCGGAACTGCGATACGGGTAGTACGGACATAATTCCACATATTGGGGTCGTGATGGTATTTTCCTACATTATCAAGCTTGGCAGCGTCTGCATATCCCTGGCCGTCAAAATAGATCTCACTTAAAGTATCATATTTTTCAAAGATACGGAGAGCTTTTTTTGCGCTTTCCATAGGAAGAAGCTGCTCGATAAGAAGTTTATTATAGTCTGTATCAAGGACTCTGGCTCCGTTGGAGGTGAGAGCGTAGTGAATTCCCGGAAAATTTCTCAGTTCCGCGGGAATGCCGGTATATGGCCGGCCGGTAGCCATCAGAACAAGGATACCTGCATCAATAGCTTTCCTGAGAACACGTCTGGTATTTTCTGTGAGTTCTTTTTTTGTATTCAGAAGAGTTCCGTCCAGATCAAGACCGATCATTTTTATCTGCTGCATATCTAAGATTTCCTTTCCCGGTTAAGGTCATATATACAGAAAAACCGTCCCGAAAAAAACATTTTCCGGGACGGTACCTATCTGTTTATCAGATGTCAAGAAGATCACTGTAAACTTTCAGTGCTCCGTCTGTGTCATGAGCGAGAACACGTTTTGCAAGAACCTTACCAAGCTGTACACCCTCCTGGTCAAAGCTGTTCAGGTTCCATACAAAGCCCTGGAACATGATCTTGTTCTCAAAGTGTGCAAGAAGCGCACCCAGAGACTTCGGTGTAAGTTCCTCGCCGACAATGATACTGGAAGGACGTCCGCCCTTGAAGTTTTTGTTCAGGTTCTCGTCTTCTTTTCCGCATGCAAAAGCAACGATCTGTGCTGCAACATTTGCACAGAGCTTCTGCTGGCTTGTGCTGTTCTCGATATCAACATCAACACCAAGCTGGCTCTTCTTAAAGCCGATGAACTGAAGCGGAACAATATTGGTTCCCTGATGCAGAAGCTGGTAGAAGGAGTGCTGTCCGTTTGTTCCTGGCTCACCGAAGATCACCGGTCCGGTCACATAATCCACCGGCTCACCAAAGCGGTTTACGGATTTACCATTAGACTCCATATCACACTGCTGAAGATGAGCAGGGAAGCGGCTTAATGCCTGTGAGTATGGTAAAACTGCGGTAGAAGGATATCCCTGTACATTTCTCTCATAAACGCCGATCAGGGCATCCAGCATATCCGGGTTCTCAAGAATGTTCTTATTTGTTGCAAGCTTATCCTCTTCGGCAGCTCCGTCAAGGATGTCTGCGAATACTTCCGGTCCAAATGCAAGGGAAAGGATCGCTCCGCCTACGCCGGAAACGGAGGAGTAACGTCCGCCGATATAGTCGTCCATGAAAATAGCGGTAAGGTACTCATCACTCTTTGCAAGAGGAGAGGTCTCACTGGTTACAGCAAGCATATGTCTGGACGGGTTCAGGCCCGCTTTTGTAAGGGCGTCTTTTACGAATGCCTCATTTGTCAGAGTTTCAAGTGTTGTACCGGATTTGGATACAACGATGAAAAGAGAGTGAGCAAGATCTACAGATGCAAGAACAGCAGCTGCATCATCAGGGTCAACGTTGCTGATGAATTTTGCTTCCATCTTGAAGGTGTTGTTTGCTTTTGCCCAGTTCTCAAGTGCGATATATAATGCACGCGGTCCCAGGTCACTTCCGCCGATACCGATCTGTACAACAGTAGTGAATTTCTCACCGGCTTCATTTGTGATCTCGCCTGCATGTACTTTGTTTGCAAAATCTGCAGCTTTCTTCTGCTGAGCTACATAGAATTCTCGCTTGTCCACACCGTCAACAACAACAGAATCGCCAAGCTGTGTACGTGCAAGATGATGAAGGACCATACGTTTCTCGCCGGTGTTGATCACTGCGCCGTTGTATAATTCCTGGAATTTCTCGATCAGTTCTGCCTCATCAGCCAGTTTGGAAAGTGCGTCAAGAACGGTCTCGTCCACTTCCTTAGCTGCGTAATTGTAAGCCAGACCTGCTGCCATCGGTACGCTGTACTTCTTCACACGTTCTGCACCCTGCTCGCCGGACATTGCCTCTGCAATGTTCACGTGATCTTTCAGACCGTTAAGTGTGCTGTAAGAAGCAAGAGTGTCCAGATTTTTCCATGTTGCCATAATCATATTCCTCCTTTAATGACTGTGATCAGAGATATCACCATAAATCCTTTGGATATCTTTTTCACAATTGTCTACAGCCAATTATACTGAAAAAAGCTCTGGATTTCAACGGAAGGAACGATTTAATTGGTGAAAATCTTGTTAAATAAGGTAAAAAATATCAGAGATAACAGGATTGTGCCGGAAATATGAAGAAGTTTCCGTCAGCAGCAGGACAGGAATGGGGAAATATGATATGATAGAAAACAGATCACCCGGAGAAAAAAGCCGGGAAAATAATAAGTGATGAAGGGAATTGTTTTATGGAGGAAATGAAGAAAAAAGGAAATGTGATCGCACTGCTGCCTATCGGTGTTTTTCTGGTCCTGTATCTGGGACTGGGGATTTTGTTTGAGTATGTGATGAAGATCCCTATGGGATTTTATAATGTACCGATCGTTGTGGCTTTTCTGTCTGCGATCCTGGTGGCATGTGTTCAGAACAGAACGATCAGCTTTGACAGAAAGCTGGAGCTTATGGCAAAAGGAGTAGGAGATAAAAATATCATCACCATGCTTCTGATCTTTCTGACCGCAGGCTCTTTTGTGGGTGTTGTGGGGCGCAGCAGTGCAGAAAGTGTGGCCTACTGTATGCTTTCTCTGATACCGGCACGTTTTTCTGTTGCGGTATTGTTTGTAGTTGCCTGCTTCGTATCTGTGGCTATGGGAACTTCCGTTGGGACGATCACGCTTCTTACCCCTATTGCGGTAGCGGTTTCCAAAGCTTCCGGTTTTGATATGGCATTTTGTGTGGCATCGGTGATGGGAGGAGCCATGTTTGGTGACAACCTTTCTTTTATTTCTGATACCACGATCGCAGCCTGCAACGGTCAGGGCTGTCAGATGAAAGATAAATTCCGGGAAAATTTCTGGATCGCATTTCCGGCAGCTGTTGTTACACTGATCCTGATCCTTATCCTGTCTTTTCAGACAGAGATCCAGGGAAGAGTGGTACAGGATTATCATCTTATACAGATCTTTCCATATGTTCTGGTGCTGATCGGCGGGATCATCGGCATCAATGTATTTGTGGTACTTCTGATCGGAATTATCTCCGGCGCATTTATCATGCTTCTTGGAGGACATATCACACCGGTGGAGCTTCTGACCAATATCGGATCCGGTGTTTCCGGAATGTTCGAGACCTGTATGGTGGCTATCCTTGTAGCAGCCATGTGTGCGCTGATCCGGGAGCATGGAGGCTTTGAAGCACTGCTTTCCGGAATACAGAGAGTTTTTAAAGGGAAAAAAGGTGGACTTCTTGGTATGGGACTTCTGGTTGGAGCTATGGATATCGCAACAGCCAATAATACGGTGGCCATTGTTATGGCCAACCCCATTGCAAAGGAAATGGCGCTGGAATATAAGATCACTTCCAGAAAGACAGCTTCTATCCTGGACACATTTTCCTGTATTTTCCAGGGGGTGATCCCATATGGAGCCCAGATGCTGGTTGCCATTTCTGCGGCAAAGGAACTGGGATTTGAGCTTTCTGCTTTTCAGATCATGCCGAAACTGTTTTACCCCATGCTTCTGCTTGTGAGTTCTCTGATCGCGATCTTTGGTATAAAAGGCGGGGATGATAAATGAATCAGGAAGAGATGATCCGGGATGTCCGGAAAAGACTGTTTGAAATGCAGGATACAGGATATCGGGATTTTCATGCAAGGCTGGTTCCGACTGTGGAGAAAGAAAAGATCATCGGTATCCGGACACCGATACTCCGGAAATTTGCAAAAGAATTTGGAAAAACAGAAAGATCCGAAATGTTCCTGAAGGTTCTTCCTCATCAGTATTATGAGGAAAATAATCTCCATGGCCTGTTGATCGAGCAGATCAGAGATTATGATAAATGTCTGGGAGAACTGGAGTGTTTTCTTCCGCATATTGATAACTGGGCAACCTGTGATCTACTGACGCTCCATATGATGAAAAAACACCGTGATATATTTATCCGGGAGATTTATCGCTGGATGGAGTCGGATAAGCCGTATATCATCCGGTTCGGGATCAGTATGCTGATGCGCCATTATCTGGACGAAGGATTTAAACCGGAATATCCGGCGAAAGTGGCAGCGATCCGCTCGGAAGAATATTATGTAAATATGATGCGAGCCTGGTATTTTGCTACAGCACTGGCAAAACAGTATGAGAAGATCCTTCCATTCCTGGAAGAGCAGAGAATGGATATCTGGACTCATAACAAGACGATCCAGAAATCCATTGAAAGCTACCGGATCACACAGGAACAGAAGGATCATCTCAGGACACTGCGGATAAAGAAATAAACAGCAGGTAAGGGTTAAAATATGAAGGCAATATCGATCTATGCACTTACAAGAAATCAGAATATGGAATGTGTCCAGAAGCTGGAACGCCAGCTTTCCGGCAGAGATTTTTTTCTCAGGATCAAAGAGTGGGAACTGGAAAGTATGAAAGCACTGGTGAAACAGCTGGAACTACATATGGAGGAAGTGTATAAGCTGCGCTTTTTCTATTCGTTTCAGATCCCGAAGCTTGGAAAGGAGTTCGATCTTCTTCAGATCAAAGATGACCAGATCGTGAATATTGAACTGAAAAGCGGCATTGTGTCGGACGAGGCTATCCGGAGACAGCTGATCCAGAACCGGTATTATCTGTCTGTTTTTGGAAAACCGATCCTGTCGTATACCTATATCAGCAGCGAAGATCATCTGGTGAGACTGACCAATCACGATCACATTGTGGAGGGGGACTGGAAACAGCTATGTATTGCATTGGGGAAAGAAAGCCCGGACTATGAGGGAGATATCGAGGATCTTTTTCAGGCAGAGCTTTATCTGATCTCTCCGCTGACAGAACCGGAGCGTTTTCTCAAAAAAGAGTATTTCCTTACTTCCCAGCAGAGAGATATTGAACGGCAGATTCTGAAGAGAATACGTGGAGAAAGAGGAGGATATTTCTGGTTCAGCGGACTTCCAGGAACCGGAAAAACATTGTTGCTTTATGATATTGCGATGAAGTTGTCCGTGCGCCAGAGAGTCTGTATCATTCACTGTGGAGAGGCGGGAAAAGAATGGAAGATTCTTCATGAACGTCTGCGGCGGATAGATTTTCTGGCAGATACTCAGCTGGACGGAACGACGGATCTTGGCTGTTACAGCAGCATTCTGGTAGATGAAGCACATCTTCTGTCCCTGGAAAAATTATCGGTTCTGCTTACATGGAGTGAGCACAGGCCGGTGATCTTTTCCAGCGATTCCGAGGATGTGATCTCACCGGAAGAGATGGATCGTAGCATTGTGGAAAGCCTGGGAAATCTGCCGGAGATCCAGAAATTCCATCTGACAAACCGGATCCGTACCAATGCGGAACTTTCCTCTTTTATCCAGAACATGATGCACCTGCCGGAAAAAAGAAGCCCCAGATGGTATCCGCATATTGCAGTGGTGTATGCCAATAATGACCGCGAGGTGGAAAATTTTCTGAATGATTTTGCGGGACAGGGGTATCAGCAGCGGATGCCAGAGGGTTCTGGACAGCTTGGTATCCAGGCAGTGAGAGATGCGGAGAAGATCGTTGTATTGCTGGATGAACAGTATTATTACGACGAAAAAGGATATTTAAGATCCAGGTGCTCCGCGAAAAAATATTCCAGTGTACGAAAACTTTTTCATCTTTTGAATCAGGCGAAAGAGAGCCTGGCTCTGGTGGTGAGAGAGAATATGGCGGTATATGAAGTGATGATGGAGATTTTGCAGATGCACAGAAACAGATAAAAACAAAAGATTAAAGACAATGGAGAGGAAGACAGAGAGATGGAAGTTTTGGAGATTGTTTTGCCTGTACTGGCGATGATCATTCTTGGAATCCTGTGCAGAAAATGGAAACTTTTAGATCAGAGTGGTGTCAATAACATGAAAACACTGGTAACAAATATTATGCTTCCTGTGGCAATTTTTCATGCACTGGCAACAGCAGAGTACAGTGGAAAGATCGGAATTTTGGTTCTGATCATGTTTGTGATGCTCTTGATTTCATTTGGGGCAGGATTCTGGATGAAAAGATTTATGGACGAGCCATATAAGAAATATCTTCCGTTTCTGATCTGTATCTATGAAGGTGGAATGATGGCTTACCCGTTGTATACAAGTCTTTGTGGCAGCGAAAATCTTTCACAGATTGCAGTGCTGGATATTGCGGGACTTCTTTTTGGATTCAGTGTGTATATGGGAATGCTGGGACAGACGGAAAACGGGGAAAAGATCAATGCAAAAAGCCTGTTTTACAGTGCATTGCGAACCCCTGCTTTTATAGGAACGGTTCTTGGAATTATTGTGAGACTGACACGAATGATCACCCGGCTTCTGGACAGTCCTTTTGGCAATTGTTATCTCAGTGTGGAGAATATTCTGACAACGGCCATTACGCCGATTATTCTTATTGTAGTTGGGTACAGTATGGAACTTGCGCCGGAACTTATCAGCCCCTGCCTCAAAACCATATTGCTGAGAGTCCTTTTGCAGGCAGTGATGATTGCGGGAGTTCTCATGGCAGTAAAATATTTGGTAGGAGGTTCCAGGCTTCTGAACCTGGCGGTTATTACATATATGTCCTCGCCTGCTACATTCAGTATGCAGACTTTTCTGAGAAAGAAAGAGAGCAGTGCCTATGCATCCACAACAAATTCTCTGTATTGTGTGGTCTCAATCCTGGTTTATATCACACTGGCAGTGGCAGGATGATGGAACTGAAAGAAGGGATCAAATGACGACAACGACATTATGTTATATAGAAAACGATGATAAATTCCTGATGCTTCACAGAGTAAAAAAACAGGATGATATGAATGAGGGCAAATGGATCGGCGTTGGCGGGCATGTGGAAAGTCAGGAAACTCCGGAAGAATGCCTTGTTCGTGAGGTGAAAGAGGAAACAGGGCTGACACTTACCTCCTATAAGTTCCGTGGCCTGGTGACATTTATAAACAGTGAATGCGAATCAGAACTTATGTGTGTGTTCACGGCCGATGAATATACAGGAGAACTGATTGAATGTGATGAGGGAGAACTTTGCTGGGTTGACAAAGCCATGGTGCCGAATCTTCCGGCATGGGAGGGGGATCAGGTATTTCTTGATTTGCTCCTTTCAGGAGAAAAACGCTTTTTTTCTGTAAAATTGCAGTATGAAGGTGACAGACTTGTAGAGAAGAAAATTCATTTGTATTAATAGTAGATTGTTTCATAGCTGGAGGGGCTGAAAAAACATGAAGCGGAATATCCGTTTCCGGAAGATGTGGAACTCATTTGTGACATTGACTATATGGGAGATGGAAAGCCCTGTCATTTCATGGATATTTACCGTCCCCGAAATTATGAAGGAAAACTTCCAGTCATGTTTAACCTGCACGGAGGCGGTTTTCTCCTTGGAAAAAAGAAGAGGGATTTTTCTTCCCTCCTATATTTACGGGAAACACTGGAAAAAGAGTTCGTTTTATCCATATATAAATCCGGAAAACAAAGAAATTATCCGAAACCTGCCACCGTCATTTCTGGTCACAGCTTATGGAGATACTCTTCGAAATTACAGCAGACAGTATGCAAAAGCGATAAAAAAAGCCGGTGTGATCTGTCATCTTGAAGATTATGAGGTGGACAAAAAACTTCCGCATGCTTTTAGTACAACTTTTCCTGAAATGGAGGAAAGTAAACGTGCAAATACGCAGATGGTGGAATTTCTTTTTAAATACTGATGAAATGCTAGGAAACCTTACTGGAGTCCGGATCCGGATTATTCTCCCTGCACAAGGATGCAATCGCTATATACAGTTAAGAACACAATTTTCTTGAAATCCTAACCATAGATGATTATAATAGGGAGAAGGTATGTCAATTTTGTGCTATTAGTGATATTTGGCATTGCATTGTATTTTAATATACAAAATGCCATTTTTCTTTACGATAAGTTCGCGAAAATCCGCAGGATATTAACTGTTTGAGGGTAATGATAACCGTTGTTGGCAAGTTGAAAAAATGTCCATTTTTGACCAAACGGGGTTTTGGGCACCATTTTATAGCAACTTTTTACACAAGAATTGGCTTACAAATATAAACATTTTTGATGTTTCACTGAATTTTATATCTTTAAATTCTTTGTGAAATATTACTAATTTTAGAAAGGGATAGAATGAGAAAATTAGCATTAAGTGATGAAATTTTGCTCAAAGTTGATAAAGCTGCCCGCTATATTGGCGGCGAAGTCAACTCTGTAATGAAAGATAAAAATGAGGTAGAAATCCGTTTTGCAATGTGCTTCCCGGATGTCTATAGAACGCACTTGATATCTAGTACAGGAAACAATATATAGTACTGCCTGGTGATTCTGTGTACAATATTTTGGTGCTGCGGAGTGCTATTTGGTATCAAACAGCAGTAAATACTACGGTGACCAAACGCTGCTTTTGACCATTTTTTCATACGTTTTTTTAGAAGATATTAAGATGTTTTTAGCGTGTATTGCCCCCTTCATTATGATGTTTTTCTTTTTTTTGCGAGAGTATAACTTTTTCAATGTCAAAAAAGTGCAGTTAACAGATGCCTCACGAGAAATCTAGTGTAGTGTACCGATGATATATAGTTAAAATATTACTGTTTTTTACGCCGTTTTGATGTATACTTAAAAGAAAAGGCGGTAATTACAAAATGGCAAGACCAAAAACATATCATATCAACCTGACTGAAGATGAATTAAAGACCATCAAATCTACTCTCAGGAAAAAGCAGACTTCAAAAACAGTAAAGAGCAGATGTCAGATTCTTTTGGATCTTGATGAAGCTCACGGGAAAGTCCTTACCCATGAACAATCAGCAAAGTCCAATGCAGTGTGCCTTGCAACAATTACCAACACGGTAAAACTGTATTCAACAAAAGGAATTGACGGCATTGTTACTTTGCAACGAAACATTAATTCAGACAATGCTAAACGTAAGCTGGATGGTCGTGCGGAAGCACGTCTGATAGAAATTGCATGTAGTCCTGCACCGGAAGGACATTCTCGTTGGACATTGCGTCTTCTCGAAGAACAAGCAAAAGTTGTACTGGATACACCAGTTGGAAAAAATGCAATTGGTCGGGCTTTAAAAAAAACAAACTTCGACCTCACAAAAACGACTACTGGTGCATCCCCTCAAAAGAAGATGCAGAATTTGTAGCCTGTATGGAAGATGTCCTTGATGTATATGAACTTCCATATAATTCTAAACGGCCTGTTGTATGTATGGATGAAAAACCATATCAACTTTTGGGAGATGCAAGAAAATCATTACCAATGCGTCCTGGAGATAATGCCAAAATTGATTCCGAATACATACGCAATGGAACATGCAGTATATTTGTGTTTGTTGAACCACTTGGTGGGATGCATCATGTAAGCGTACATGAGCATCGAAAAGCTACTGACTGGGCAAAGGAAATAAAGTATTTATCAGATGTAATGTTTCCAGACGCAGAAAAAATCATTCTTGTCATGGATAACTTAAACACTCATAAACCCGCATCCTTGTATAAAACGTTTCCTCCAGCAGAAGCAAGACGGATTATCAAGAGGCTGGAAATACATTACACCCCGAAGCACGGCAGTTGGCTTGACATGGCAGAGATTGAATTAAACGTCATGACACGGCAATGCTTATCCAGACGTATTGAAACAATTGAACGGCTCCGTAAAGAATTAAGTTCATGGAAAGAAGAACGTAACAAATCAAAAGCGAAAATTAAATGACATTTTCAAACAGGTGATGCCAGAGAAAAACTGATATCATTGTATCCGAATCTTACTACCAATTAAAAATTGGTAGTAAGATTAAATATCATCGGTACAATGCACTAGATAAGAACCTGATTAATATTATTCTGGGAAATATGTAGTTTCCATTTTGTTTAATTCAGGCAATATGGTAACCAGCATGGTAATAAAGCACAGAGAACCACCGATCACATTGGATACCGGTTCTGTCATAAATACGCCATCTGTGCCCATGTGTAATCCATAGGGCAGAAAATAGGTCAGTGGAACCACGATAAATACTTTACGAAGCAGGGAGAAAAAATCGCCTGCTTTTTTTACCTTTTCAGGACGTCTGGCTCCGTAATTGTAGCTGAGAACAGGAGAGGTTCCCTCATTGATCGCATGGATAGGCGTCTCCACCATCTGGCGAACACTGGATATAATAGTCATGACAGAGATATAAATATCACCGCCTGTTACTGAAAGAACATTATTGCAACAGATACTTACCAGACTGTTGGTCAGCTGCATGATAAATCCGGCAGACCCTAGGCTGATGATATCTCTGGCATGTCTGGTGCACTCAGAAATCTCATTTATATGAAGCCATCTTACCTTTAATTCCGATTTCCCATGAAGAAAATAAAATACAAGCAAGGCGGAGAGAATCTAAGAGATCACATAAATATGTTATGATTTCTCGTGATTATTATTTTTAACAACAGTGTTGGTTCTTGAAGCAGATGTTGAATGGAGCGTCTCCTGGTTCTGGAAAATATCAGGCGAAGACGGTATCTGCTTCTCAACATGTTCAGAGTGAAGATGGATATTATCATTATTCAGCAGCTGATTAAAATTCTTGATAACGATGTTCAGGGGATCCTGCTGTTTTCGGAGTTTTTTCCATTCGTCCCGGGCGGTGGCCTATTCAGCTTCTAATTTTTCAATCTGTGTGTCCGGTTTTTCCGGCTTCGGCAGAGCTTTTACGCCGAACTCCTTCAGGGCCTCTTTGCTGGCAGTGTGAAGCTCATACTCTTTCTGATGTCGGCTGCGGTAGAATGCAGGATACTGGGTGCTTTTTTATTTCACGGGGAGTGCGGTAAGCGGAGCTGTACTTTTTGATCAGTTGCTTCGTCTGTATCAGCTGGCCGTTTTGTCTGTGATGCTAAGGGTGATATCCGCATAAGCCCGGATCTCCCGGGAGAGTTTCTTTCGGATTTTTAGTTATCTGGCTATGCTGGAAATTAAGCTGGGAATTCTTAAAAGTGGCTTATGTGGTCTGCATCGGTCTGCCGATAGCGGCGATGCCCGTGATTTTTGGCTTGGTGTTATGTTGTACGATTATCCTGATCCCGGTAGGTGCAGCAATGAGGCCTTTACATTTGCGAAGGAAAGGAAAATGACGAGATAAGTTCCCTGTATGGATCGGTATTCTTTATTTTTCCAGATATCCGTTTTTTCGAACAAATCCTTGCGGCCAGCGTATTGAACAGAGAAGAATTATGCCAATTGCAGTTGTTTTCAATTAAATCCCATCTTTCTGAGACAGGTTAAGGTTCCGTTTCTATATTCTTATCTTAATAGACGGATTAGGCAGTGGCAACAGATTTTTGAAATATTAGATGGTCTGTCAGGGCTGTATGAGATTTCCTAAGCACAGCTTGAAAACAGGTTCCGGAATAAATTGAGAGACATTGACATTCTGTTAAAGGACATTTTGTGTTTGATGAAGAATTCCGATTATAATGATGTAAACCGCAGAGACAAAAAAAGAGCACAGGGCGGTTTCAAAATGATAAGAACAGGAGACGTAAGAATGAATGATGAAGGAATGAAGGATTTATATGTGATGATGCTGTCGCTGCAAAGCCTGCAGAATCGGGGGATTACAATCAAAGAAACATTTCACAGAAGTGTAAGGACGCTTCTGCTCTGGTACCAGCAGTCCGAAAACATGGAATATTTGGATCTGGCATTGCTTCATGTGCAGGCGTATGCTAATATGGGATTTGCCCTTGATGACAGGGAGGATACAGTCAGGGTAATCCTGGAGAAAACAGGGAAGAAAAAAGAGGATTTTATCCCCAGAGGATATCTGATAGGAAAGAAGATTCGCCTGAATAAAACGCAAGTCCGCAGTATGATTGGCAGGTGGAAGCCGAGCAGAGAAAATCCGATGACGATCAATGAAGTGATTGAAGAGATTATAGACCGTGTGAAAAATCATGCAGAAGGCAGATATATCTATCAATATTCCCGCGCCTCTGGAAGCACACAAGAGGAACCGGAGGTCTATGAGTTGGTGATTAATGAAGAGGAAAGTTATTTTTACGATGTAAAGAATTTCAGGTTTTATACTTTTATGGAGGAATAACAGAGATGATCAATGTGGCGATTCTGGATGATGAAGCTGTTTATCTGGATAAAGAAAAAGAAATCACCGAAGCGTATTTCAGAGAAAAGCAGGAAGACTGCAGAGTTGATACCTTCCAAAGCATAGAATGGTTCGTCAGCGGTTTGAAGGAAACCTGCTATGATCTTTATATCCTGGATGTAGAAATGCCTGGAAAGAATGGATTGGAAGTATCCAGAGAAATCCGGAAGCTTTATCCTGAACCGGTGATTATATTTATCACAAATTACGCAGATTATGCAATTGAGGCTTATGAGGTCAATACTTTCCGCTACATTCCCAAGAGTCGTCTGGAGAGGAAGCTGTCCGAGGCCTACGATGCGCTTTTTCCAATGCTTATGGAAAAAAACGAAAAATATTATGTGATAGAAAAGAAGGGGACTCTGGAAAAGCTTGCGTATTCAGAGATTTTTTACTTGAGGAAAGAGGGGAAAAATGTGGTCTTTGTCCATAGAAGCGGTGAAACAGGGATACGTGCCAGTCTCTCTTCCCTGGAGGAACAATTGGCTTCGGATGGATTTATCATGGCAGACAGAGGATATCTTGTCAATATCCGGCACGTCATGAGGATGAAAAACCATGACCTGTATATGCGCAATGGGAATATCGTCACAGTAAGCAGGGAACGCTTTAAAAGTGTCAAACAGGCAATCGTGGATTTCTGGGAGAGGTGAGTTCAAATGGTATTTGATTATTGGAGGACATGAAACTGCATTTAGAGGACACTTCACTTCTGCCGATTTATTTGTGCTATAATCTGAATCGTCCGCTGAGGGAAGGGGATGAGAAGCAGAGAAAACGACATAAGTTAATTATATATGTGTGTGGGGAATACAAATGGCTAAATTTGCTTTATATGGACTGGCAGCTTTAATGGAGACAGGAATAGGATTCTGTATATTTGGGAAAATATTTCCCAAAAGAATACAGTATGATAAGAAGTTTAATATGGTTTGTGGGTGCCTGATATTTCTGCTTATGACAGGAATGTATAAGATGACAAAATGTATGCTTGGGGACAGGGTGAATAACTGGAACAGTGTAGGACGTTTTTGGGTCTGTTGTAGTGTGCTTTTACTTATCATTACAGTTCATGGGATGAAAAACAAAAAAGAAAAAATGTTGTTTTTTTTGCAAATTGTTTTTTTTATAATCATTGCTCTTGATTTGACTGAACAATATTGGATGTCATATCAATCCATAGCAATGATGATTATGGGGAATATATTTCCACCGCTGTATCTATATCTTTTTTTTCAATGTACCTTTGCTCAAGCATATTTGTGGGAGGTCGTTTATGTAGTTAATATCGGTTTTGTAAAGGAAGTGTATATTGCATATACAGGAGTATTCCAAAACCGGAGGTTTGAAGATTTCTTTTACTATCCAAGAATACATTCACAAGATGAAATTATCTTTTTCCTCATAATTTGTTTTGGACTTTTGCTTATCAGCAGAGTGGATTCATTGGTAAGCTTATTGAAAAAACTGCTTATGGAGCATAAAAAAAAGTTGTTCATATTGATATGGATAGAAATATTTCTGCTCATGGGAGTGGCCAATCTGGGAGAAGGTGAGATTGATAGAAAAAAGCTGGCATTAACATTGGCTGCCTTGACTGGAATTATGATGTGTATTTTCATAGCATATATTAGGCTCCAACAGAGGATTAACGAAGCGGAGAATAACATTTTAAATGTAAGATATGATGTAATTAAAGCACAGTATGAAGAACTGAAGAGTGCATATGAAGGATACCGATGTCTGGTACATGATGAGAAACATTTAATTTCTTATGTGGCAGAGTGCTTGGATAATGGAAATGTGGAGGAGGTTCAGAAATTTTTGAATAATTATCAAGCAACCTCTTTATCGAGAAATAGAATCACATGGACAGGAATATCAACTCTTGATTTTATGCTGAGTATCAAAAACAGAAAAATGAAAAGAACAGGGATTTCATTTAAACTGGATGCTCAGGTGGAAAATATCCCCATGGAAGATTCGGATTGTATAATGCTTATGGGAAATTTGCTTGACAACGCTATAGAAGCTGCGGATAAATGTGAAGATGGAAGAAAAAATATTTATTGCGTAGTTCGCAATGTAAATGATATGCTGATTATCAAAGTGAAGAACAGCAGTATAAGTGCACCGATAGTGAGGAAAGGGAGATTTTTAACTAATAAAAAGGAAAAAGAAAAACATGGCTGGGGAATTGAAAGTGTAAAAAGAATTGTTGAAAAATACGATGGAGAAATTGATTTTCAATATGGCTCTACATATTTTGAAACTGTTGTAATAATTGGAAATGAAGAATAAGGAGGAAACAGGACATGGAGACAACTATGCTCGATGCCGCTCTGTCGCAGGGGATATGGGCAGTGGTGGCGGTATTTCTGCTCATCTACGTAGTGAAATCGAATGAGCAGAGGGACAAGAAACAGGAAGAACGTGAAAATAATTATCAGTCTGTAATAGAAAAGCTTACAGAAAAATATCAGATTCTTTATACCGTTCAGAATGACCTGAATGAAATAAAGAACCATCTTCTGGCGAAGCAGGATTCACGTTCGGAATGAGATGAAAAAAAGAATTGATGTCCTTAAATGACGAAAAAAGTCCGTGGCCTGTATCCTTGTATGATAGGCCACGGACTTTTTGGAATGATAAAACAGCTATTATTTCTGTTGGAAGACTTTTAGGTGTTATTAGTGCCAGAAATAGGTAATGGGAAGTTATTTAGAGTAAAATAAAAATTGTAAAAAGTAAAAAAGAAAGGATAAAAAATGAGAAAAAAGATTCTGAAAGTGTTTTTTGTGATATTGACAGGTATCAC
>OOCW01000428.1_pt1 | contig 42028 bp, 34 predicted proteins | sample 1671201 | NCBI WGS metagenome assembly OOCW01 (sample SAMN06348132, study PRJEB24527) | human gut metagenome | biome: human gut; feature: ankylosing spondylitis patient; material: feces | host: Homo sapiens | place: China | collected 2015-10
AGGAGGAATGGCAATGTTAAAAAAAGAAATCGTAGCTAATATGGAAAAGATAGTTGAAAATTGTATGGGGGAAGAAACAGCAGCTTGTGTTGCAACTTGTCCTATGCATACTGACGTTAAAGAATACGTTAGATTAATAAAAGAAGAAAAAGGCGAGGAAGCTATAAAAGTTATAAGAGAAAAATTATTCATACCAGGAACATTAGGAAGAGTATGTGCACATCCATGTGAAAATCAATGTAAATGGAATGAAGGAAAAAGTCCAATGGCAATAGCTTCATTAAAAAGATATGCAGCAGATAACTTTGATAAAGAAGAAAATTGGGATCTTTCAGTAAAAAATAGTAATGGTAAAAAAGTTGCCGTTATAGGTGCTGGTCCTTCAGGATTACAAGCAGCTTTAGATTTAAGAAAAGAAGGATGCGAAGTTACAGTATTTGAAAAACTACCTGTTAGAGGTGGAATGATGAGAGTAGGTATTCCTGCTTATAGATTACCAAGAACAGGATTAGAACATGAGATAAGTTATTTAGATAAGTTAGGGGTTAACTTTGAATTAAATTGTGAAATCGGAAAAGATAAAGAATTTAGTGATATTGTTAATGAATTTGATAGTGTGGTTGTTGCTGTAGGTAAACATCAAGGAAGAGTTGATAGAAGTTTAGAAAACTTTGATGCTGAAGGTATATTTAGTACCGCTGGATATTTAAAAGAAGCATCTTTAACTGGAAATGTAGAAAAGGCTGGTAAAGTAGTATTAGTAGTAGGTGGCGGAGACGTTGCTATGGACTGTGCTAGAACTTCATTAAGAGTAAATGGTGTTGAGAAAGTTTACTCAATATGTTTAGAAGATAGCTTTGATAATATGGCATCATCAAATCACGAAATAGAAGGTGCTATAGCAGAAGGAATAAAATTCAATCATGCCCAAGCTATAAAAAACATACATGTAGATGAAAATGGAAGAGTTTCAGGAGTAACATTAAAGAAATGTCTTTCAATGTTTGATGAGAATGGAAGATTTGCTCCAAAATTTGCTAAAGATATATTAGTTCAAAGACCAAACACTACATTTGAATGTGATAAAGAAACATTACAATCATCTTCAAATGAGAAAGTATTCATAGCAGGAGATGCTTCAGGGGAATCAGTAATAGTTATCCAAGCTATGGCTACTGGTAGAAGAGCTGCTCAATCTGTTATAAGATTTTTAAATGGAGAAAGCTTAACAGAAGGCAGAGAGTTAAAGGATACTTGGACTTATGAAACTAAGTTACAAATGCCGACTGATTGGTCAACAATAACTGGTAAAAGAGAAGATATGGAAGAGTTAGATCCAGCAGAGAGAATAAAATCATTTGATGAAGTTGCTTTAGGATATACTAAAGAAGAAGCTGAAAGAGAAGCAGATAGATGTAGACAATGTCAATGTAAGCTTTGTATGAAGGAATGTATAATGCTTAATGACTATACAGATTGTCCAAAAGCTTTATTCAGAGAATATCTAGAAAAAGGTTATGAAAACATGGATAAGATGATAGCATATTCATGTAATGAATGTAATCAATGTACATTAAAATGTCCAAAAGAGTTAGATTTAAAAGTTAACTTTAGAGCTATGAAAGAAGCTTTTTCTGAAGAAAATGGTGGATTAGCACCATTAGAAGCATTAAAAGCAAGTGATGCTACTCAAGAAAAAGAGTGTGCAGAAGAATACTGTACAACAGTTGAAGCAGCTTCAGTTGAGGAAGTGAAAGAAGAGATGAAAGAAAAGAAAAAAGCTAAGAAAAAAACTAAGTATGTATTTGTACCAGGATGTACAGTACCAGCTTATACTCCAGGGGGAGTAGAAAGTGTTTTAAGACACTTAAAAGATTCTTTAGGAGAGGAAAATGTTGGTGCATTACTTCAATGTTGTGGTAAAGTAACTTACTTAATCGGAGAAGAAGAAAAATACGAAGAAAGAAATAAAAAGGCTATAGATATATTAGATGAGATGGGAGCAGAAGTTATAATAACTGTTTGTCCATCATGTTACAAAGTATTTAAAGAAACAGCTAAGAATCAAAGAGTTATAGCATACTGGGATTTAATGAAAGATTTAATAGGAATTCCAGCAGAGTCTAAAGGAATAGGAGAAGGTTCAGACGTTATATTTAACATACATGATTCATGTGTAACTAGAGATGTAACTTCACATCATGAAAGTGTAATATGGATCTTAGACCAATTAGGATATAATTGGGAAGAAGTTGAAAGAAACGGTAAAAACACTAGATGTTGTGGTGTTGGGGGAATGGTATGTAGCTCAAACCCAGAATTATACGAGAGAGTATACACTAGAAGAGCTAATGATTTTAACCAAGACAACATAGTAACTTACTGTGGTTCATGTAGAGGAACTATGCAAGCTGCTGGCAAAGATGCAGTTCATATCTTAGATCTTATCTTTGGATCAAAATATACTAAAGATCAAGCTAAGCTAAGAGGATATAAAACAGAAGAAGAAATGTGGGCTAATAGATTAGAAACTAAAGAAAGATTAAATAAATTTAAAAAATAGTTTTAAGAATATTATTAGGAACTTGAATAAAAATAAATAAACTTATTATCACATTTCGAAGAAAAATTTTTAAACCATGTTAAATTTCCATCTTTAAAATAAAACTCTTCTTCTTCAACTAAATATGGTATTCCCAATGTTCCAACCGAGGTTAGCAGTATGTCACCTGTTTTAGGCACTCCAAACTTATCTTTTATTTCAGTGTATCTGTCACGAGATATAAATAATTCATTACTTACTTTATCTCCTTTACTTTTTTCAATAATTTCTTTTCCCCTATAAAATGGTATACCTTCAGAAACATATTCCTTAGCGAAGATTCGCTTGCTAGAAGAAATATCTACAATATCACCAAGCTTTATAGATTTCCACTCATTAAAACTCATACCCAATTCCTCCAAGTTGTTTTCTGATTTCCTCTTCCAACTCTTTAGATTTTTGGAACTGCTGAGCTAATTGCTTTGTTAAACGTTCCATTTTTTCTTCAAATGGTTCCCCATCATCGTCTACCTCTTCAATCCCAACGTAGCGACCTGGTGTTAAAATGTAGTCATGTTCTCTAATTTCATCAAGACTTGCAACTTTACAGAACCCTTGAATATCTTCATAGTTTTCATCATTTTTATAATTGATATAAGTATCGGCAATTTTTCTAATTTCTTCGTCTGTTAATTCTCGTAAACGTCGTGTCACCATCGTACCAAGTTTACGTCCATCAATAAACAACGTTTTCCCTTTATGAGATTTATTTCGATTCATAATCCAAATACAAACTGGAATTCCCGTTGAATAGAACAATTTGTCTGGTAAAGCCACAATACAGTCCACTAAATCAGCCATAATCATATTTTGACGGATAACCCCTTCATTTGACGTATTACTTGAAAGGGAACCATTCGCAAGAACGGTTGCTGCAATCCCGTTTTGATTTAACTTATCAACCATGTGTGATAACCAAGCATAGTTCGCATTTCCAGCTGGTGGAACACCCCATTTCCAACGCGCATCGTTCTCAAGTAAAGCGCCTCCCCAATCACTATCATTAAATGGAGGATTGGCTAACACATAATCTGCTTTTAATGTTGGATGTAAATCTTCACCAAACGTATCCGCATTTTTAGCCCCTAAATTATTTTCAATTCCACGAATCGCTAAGTTCATTTTCGCTAACTTCCAAGTCGTTGGATTCCACTCTTGACCATAAACAGAAATATCAAACGTATTTCCACTATGCTCTTTGACGAATTTATACGATTGAACAAACATTCCCCCGCTACCACAAGCCGGGTCATAAACTTTACCTTTATACGGCTGAATCATCTCAACCATTAATTTAACGACAGATTTAGGCGTATAGAACTCTCCACCTTCATTCGCTCCGAATTTTCCTAAGAAGTATTCATAAACACGACCTAAGACATCCTTATCACGAGCATCTTCTCCACCGACATTAATGTTAGTAAATAAGTCGATAATTTCACCTAAAATACGTTTATCAAGTTCAGGGCGTGAATAATTTTTAGGAAGCACGCCACGTAATGAGTCATTTTCTTTTTCGATTGAATCAAGAGCCTGATCCACTATTTGACCGATTTCAGGTTGTTTAGAATGGTCAGAAATATAACTCCAACGCGCATGTTCTGGAACCCAGAATACACCTTCAGAAATATACTCGTCACGATCTTCAGCAAACTCTGGATCATCTTCTAATAACTCCACATAACGCTCATTAAATGTATCTGAAACATATTTTAAGAAAATCAACCCAAGTACCACGTGCTGATACTCCGATGGATTCATATTATTACGTAATTTATCCGCTGCCTGCCATAGCTTCTCTTCAAAACCAATTGTAGCCATTCACTTTTTCCTCCTAAGCCTGATACTTTATAACAATATTTTAAAACTAGTTTAACCCCATTACAAGAACAGTCATATAATAACAACCGATAAATTATAATTTAATCTAATTATTTGATTATTAATCTAGTTTTGAGAACAATTGCCGTTCCATTCTATTAAAAAACTTCTCCTCGTATAGTTAATAGACATTAAATCAATAAGGGGGATTTATATGGGGATGCAGTTTTTTCTTAGAACAGATTGTCATAAATCTAATTTTCGTTCAGCTTTAAATGAGTTATTATCTACTACGGGAGATACACTAATTTTAAGTAGTGGATATATCAGTAAAAGCTTATTAAATGATTATAATTATTCAGACTTTATAACATCTCTTCAAACAGGATTTAAAAATGAATCGAATCCTAAAATAATTATCATCGGGGGAATGTTTGATAAAAACTTAAAAAATCAATATGAATTTGAAGGATTTATTAAATATCTAATTTATCTAGGATATCAAGTTACATACCACAAACCAAAGCACACTAAATGGCATGCTAAAATTGCATTGAAATTAATAAATAATACTCCCATCATCGGTATTATTGGAAGTAGTAATTTAACTGCTCCTTCATACTCTCAATATCCTACATCTATAAGTTTAAATTTTAATATAGAAAGTGATATTCTTATTTGGGATAAAGAAATACATAGAAACTTTAGAGGGATCAATTATCTATCATTGAATGAACATGAATTTCAGCAAATTAAACAACAAAAAATGGAAAAAGAGCTCATAACTTTATACGATTTATTCCAAAAACACCCAACTTTAAACACATTATCTCAAGAACAACTTCTAAACTTAACTCAAAATCCAGAAAAAATGCTCGATCGTATTGATTCTTTAATATATCAAGCAGATACTTTCAACGACGAAAAATTATTACAAGATATATTTGATTCTATATTTATCATTTATGAGTGCCATCATGCAAAGAATCTCGAAGAAATTCAATATAACTTTGAAATAAATGGTATTTTAGATATTACATCAAAATTAGGAGAATCAAAAATTTTAGATTCTATTTACTCTAAACTTAAACACCTGATGAAATTCTCCGAAATATACGATTCTAATACACTTAGAAATGATTGGTTCCTAATTGAAGAACACAAAATCTTAACACAAGAAATTGAAGGTATACTCTTATCTCCAACATATAATGGACGCTATAATTCTTTAGTTGAATTAATGCATCATCTTGGAGCATTTTTGACATTAAATATAATTGGTGAGCATTATAACTATAGAAATATCTTAGTTCCTACTAGTTTAGCACATCCTTCTTTTAAACAACTTCAACTTAAATTTACACCAGAAATAAATTCTAGTCTTGAAACCCGTTTGAAAGCTAACCCTCTTTTTAAGAAATTTTATCAACTAATTGCTTCTCCTCAGAATCAATAACACCAGCTTCATCCACCCCATTAATCTATTTATCAAAAATAATTATTCCATCGTTTTTTATGAATCGGACCTAATCGACAACTTTAATTTTTATAAACTACGATTTATTTCTTTTCAAACATAATCTAAAAGGTGACTCTTATGGGCTACCTTTTAATTTTAATTTCATTAAACATCTTCAAATTCTTCACTTAACTTTTGAAGATCTTCAACCTCAAACTAATTGTCTCTAGATTAAATTTATGATTGATCCTTTTCAATTAACCACCTATTTACAAACAAACGTTCATTTTTTAAAGATTTTATTAATTATACAATATTATTCGATCTAAATCATGATATAATAAATTATCACATTTTACGTTGAAAGGAACAATCTATGCGGTCTAAAGATTATAGTACAATCGATGAGTTAGTTAATCATTTAACAAAATCAGGAATTGAGGTCACTAATGACACTCAAAAACAGCAATTAATAAACAATGGGTATTATCATGGTTATAAAGGATATCGTTTTTTGGGACTGGCCAAAAATCGTATTAACTTTACTAATTATTCTGAAGTAAATGCTTTGATTGAGTACGACTCCCACTTAAAAACATTATTTTATCCAAAGTTAATGTTCATTGAAACTGCACTAAAAAGTGTTGCAATTGATGTCATTTTACAAGAGGCTGATTCCAGTCGCATTGATATTATTTTTAATTCACTAATTGAAAGCTACCGAAATGCTCCTCAAGGAGCTAATGAAGAGAAGAAACGAAAATGTCAAAAGCGTAAACTATCTTTACAAAATACAATACAATCAAATATTTTTAAGGCATATAAAAATCAGAATCCTAAAATTACTCATTTTTATAACAACTTACACTATAATGATATTCCTTTATGGGCCATTTTCGAGATATTGATGCTCGGAGATTTTGGTTATTTTATTTCATGTCTGGATTTAAATACACGCAAAAAGCTATCTGCAAAATTAAAATATGATACCTCAGGTGATACTAATCGTGAAATCATTTATAAATTCATCTATATTCTTAAAGATCTACGTAATGCAGTAGCACATAATGATGTTATTCATGATACGAGATTTAAAAAGACCGAGATTACTGCCCCAATTAAAGTTTGTCTTCAACATGAAATCTCTCTTCCATATGTTAACTTTAAATCAATTGTCGATTATATTATCCTTGTTTCTTATATTCTGATTAAATTAGCAGTTCCCAAAAATGAAATAGAAGAGTTTATCAATCAATTTGAAGATGCACTCATCACTCTCTCTGATTCAATCAATAGCTCTATTTATTCTAATCTTGTCCACCCAGATACAACATTAAAGATTTCAAAGTTAAGAGATTTTATAAAAAATTATTAATTTTCTTGCATATTTTTCAGTTTACTGTATAATCTAATATAGAAGCGGGGTATAAGTTTGCGGACTTATACTTGAAGGGTTAGGTGGCTTGTCCACTTAACCCTTTTTAAATTTGTATAGATATTTTCATTAAAAAAGGTGGCTCTTTCGAACCCATGTCTTTCAGTTTTAGGGTGGAATTTTTAAAATAACACGAATCATTACATTTAAAAATGCGACTATTTTTAGAGTCGCATTTTCTGTTGTCGTATCAATGATTTTTAAATATTTTCTCAAAAATAACAATCATTTTTGCACTTAATTTTGCAATGATTAAAATCGTAGTCATAAATTTATAACCGATAATTTTAGTGCTGTAAAAACTAATGTCGTTTTAATCTAATAACTAATAAAAATAACTACATTTTTAATGGGAAAAAGTCATGTAAATTTACTTTTTCAACCCAAAAATTGAAACTGTTGATTCCGAACCACCTTTGAATTTATTTTCTTAATTTCTCTAGACTTTCTCCCTCTTTATTCTTCCATTCTTTCCATCCATTTGTAGCTCCTAAATAGATAAGATCGGATGCTCCTGAGGGACTATTGAAGATGTGAGCTTCATTAAATTGATAGTATCCATCAATTTCTTGTAACACTCCTTGTTTCTTTAAGCGTTCTAAGTTTGTAGCTGCACTTATCTCTTTAAAACTATTTGCCGCTTTTTCAATAGAGGCTGTTTTTGAACCTTTTAACACAACAAACTTTTTTCCTTCTCCAAGTAGATATCCTTTGGCGTCTGCTCCTTTTTGGGTCATATAAAATGTTTCCTTTTCAAGTTCATCAAGTTGTTGCTGTAGATGATTAATTTTCTCTTTTGTCTCATTAACTTCTAATTGAAGATCAACTTTTTTAAACGGCAATAGGTTAAAGGCTCCCCCTAAAATAAATTCAATCGTTTTAAACATATCCATCAGTTCACTTTGACGAATGTCATGAACATGACTCTCTTTTGGAATCGTTGCATTTTCTAGTTTATAACGACCTGCTTCTTTAATTGCTTGATAAATTCTAGCTTCTAAAAATTTAACATCCGCTTTATTGAGGTTATGGGTATTACTAAAGAAGAAATAGGCATAATCCCAAAACTCTTTTTTCTTATCATGATTCAGTAATCGTGTAGACCCCTCTTCTGTTTCTCCCACATAAATGAGATCTCCTTGTTCTTCATCACTTCCTATTAATAAATAAACAGCCACATAATCAGATTTAAACGTTGATACTTTATGTCTTGGAACATACTCACAACGAATACTTTACCGATGCTGTCTTTTTTCCATCGATTTGTTCATCGTTTAATAATATTTGTAATGCAATACTCACCTAAATTCCCTCTTTCTTTAAATGATTCATTAAGTGGTTGCTCAACTCTCTTAGTTGTAAGTACTCTGTTTGATATAATACTTTGATATCATCATAGGTCATCTCATACAATGGATGCTTTGATTTTTTACTATGTATAACAAATTTCCCATACAAATGCAACACGTACTTCTGAAATAGCTTAAATACTTTTTATTACCCCAAAATGTTATCACATAAAAAAATCTCCTTAGTAAACAAAGCTGTAAGAAGACTTTTATCTTTATTAATTACATACCTAATTCACTTCTTAATGTTTTAATTACTTCTACTGATAGCTCTGTTGTTTCTAAAATAAAATCATCATCACAACCACGTTTAATTAACTTTTGAGCGAAGCGAATACGCTCTTCATTTCTCGCCTCCTCACGGTTCTTTTCATCACGCTCAAGTAACGTCATATATTCTACCTCCGTTCGTTTACCTTCTGAACTTAAATTTCTTCTATTAATTAAGCTCCAATTCCTGTCTTAATTTCTTAATCTCATCCAGAGATAAGTTAGTTGTTTCAAAAACAAATTCATCGTCCAAACCTCTTTGAAGTAAAATTTTAGCAACAGAGCGCCTTTCCTCATTTCTACCCTCTTCACGATTTCTTTCATCACGCTCAAGTAATGTCATATATTCTACCTCCGTTCGTTTATCTTCTTTGATTGATTGTACTTTCTCATTAATTTTATGAACCAATTGACTTTTAGATTCAGACGCTACTTTGTCAGTTGAGTTCTTAATATAAGCTAAAAATTCTAACATTTCTTGATCTACATCATCGAGTGTCCCACACGTTGTCAAAAAGACCTTACTTGTTTCATCGCCTAGACGTAATGAAGGATTTTGGTTACATAGATTCTCAAACGTATATAAGTGTCTTCCTTCATTAAATGGATCAAATGTGGTACAAATAAAGATAATAAAACTTTTATGTAATTCAAAATATTTACTACCCTTTGTAATCATATTGATATCAATATTTCCTTGATAATATCTACTTCGCTTTGCAAGTTCTGTATCTCTACCTTTTTGCATCTCAATATTGTACACCATATTTTGATCATCATTTACATAAATATCAAGTCTAATTCCCTTGTTTTCAGAAAGAATATTGATTACTTTTTGTTCTTCTGGCATCTTAATTTCTTTAATCTCAATGGCTAGTATTTTTTCTAAAACTATTTTACAAATAGACTCATCGGTCATGACTTTTGCAAATAAAAAGTCATCCTCTAAATTTAATTCTTTAACTGATTTAACACCTGATTTCACGATAGGATACTCCTTCTGAAATCGATTCTGCTTATATGCTTATATTATAATCGATTTCCTTTATTTTTAAAATATTGGATAACTAAAAGAATTAGCGTTATATCCCGTTATACACCACCATTCAACTTAACTTTCCCCCATTCTTAAATACGTTAAGTCTGATAAAATACCTTTAATTTGATTTAAAGCTAACCTATAGTTAAAGGGACTATCTCGATACGAGATAGTCCCTTTAATCTTTTATTTCTTCTCTTAACTTCTCCAAACTTTCTTACATTGATTTTTTTATTCTCCCCCAATCATTTATTAATCATAAATATATAAATCACAATAAAAAGTTTCATCGTGACTTATCGAAATGCCACTGGATCTGAACTCTCTTTCCTTCTATTTACGCTTATCCCTCTCACCGGTTATTTCATTCACGTTAGCCCTATCTTAATATTACGATCACTATTTTACATTTTCATTCATAACATTCCACCTTTTACCTTATTATGTTAAAATGGAAAATAATATTTAGATTAAAAGGGGAGCATAGAATGAAAATGAAACAATCAAATGATTTAGCCTCTATGATTTTAGAGGCGTTAGGGGGAAGTAGCAACATTTTCAGTTTGTCGCATTGTATGACGCGCTTACGTTTAGATGTGAAAAATCTGGATGTCGTGAAGGTTAATCAATTAAAAACATTAGATGGCGTGATTAATGTAGTGCTTCAACAGACGAAAATTCAAATTGTCATTGGGCCAAAAGTTCAACAAGTGTATGAACAATTAGAACTCTTACGAGATCAGTCTGCTCCGTCTATGGTGATACCCTCTCATCAACCTAAAACATCATTGATTTCTCGAATACTTGATACGATTTCTCGTATTTTTACGCCTGTGATTGGTGCAATTGCTGGTGCTGGGATGATTAAAGCGTTACTCGCGTTATTAGTAGCAGCCAATCTGATTGATAAAACAGGACAAAATTACTATGTTTTAAACTTTATTGGAGATGCAGCCTTTTATTTTATGCCGATTTTACTCGCGATGTCGGCTGCTAAGCAATTTAAATGTAATGCCTATCTAGCCGTCGTATTAGCAGGTATCTTACTTCATCCTCACCTCGTCGAACTGAAATCAGCCGGTGAAGCCGTTACCTTTTTAGGAATCCCAATGGTTCTCGCTTCTTATTCGGCATCTGTTGTTCCGATGATTTTAATTACATGGGTCATGTCTTTCGTTGAAAAAAACGTCAAACGTTACACACCAAAATCAATTGAAATCTTTTTTGTCCCAATGGTCGTTCTTCTCGTGATGGCGCCGCTTGCTTTACTTGCCATTGGCCCACTTGGAACGATGGCGGGGAATATGTTAGCTAGTCTATTTAAGATCTTGGACCAAAAAGTCGGATGGATTTTACCGATTATGATGGGCATGATTTGTCCATTACTCGTCATGACAGGGATGCACTACAGTTTACTACCAATTCAACTTGCTCAGTATGCCACACTCGGTTATGCAACGTTAATGGGATTACCAATGTTTGCTTCAAATATGGCGCAGGCTGCTGCAACGTTTGCAATTTATTGTCAAACAAAAGATCGTTCATTAAAAGCGATTGCTGGACCTAGTAGCTTAACCGCCTTTATGGGGATTACAGAGCCTGCCATGTATGGCGTGACATTACGATTAAAATATCCGCTTGTTGCGGCTATGATTGGTGGAGGTTGTGCTGGAATTTGGGCTGGATTAACCAATGTCAGAACTTATGTTTCAGCGACTTCTGGGATTTTATCATTACCAGTTTACATTGGGGAGGATGGATTATCTAACCTAATCAATGCGATCATCTGTATTATTATTTCAATGACGGTTTCATTTAGCTTAACCTTTTTCTGGACCTTGAAGAAACAACGCGAAGAAGCATGTGTCGTGTCTCAAAGTCCATCTATCTTAAAAACATCGTTAGAAAACTAATTCATCAAAAAAGTGACCTTCCTAATAGGAAAAGTCACTTTTTACTTATTTTTGTTTAAATTTTATCCATTTTGAACTTCAATCTCATCAATCAATTAAAATAGAACACAGAATTGAAGCATGATATGAATACGTTGTGATAATTTTCATTTAATGGAGTCAAAGAAAGCTGACTTTAACAAGCTTCAACCTTTTAATACACTCCATTTATTCTTGTTAGTTTAGTCACTATATAAGTCCAGATAAGTTTTTTACATCGTAAAAACTTTTAGCTGGACTATAGTCTGCCTTGCACGGCATAACCATCTCATATTTCGGTTGCTGTATTAAATGTAGAAAACATTTCTGTTTGTATATAGAACAGGAGCTATCTTCCCCAAAGATAACTCCTTTCATTGACTTTATTTAATCGTTTCATAAGTAAAAAACTCGTTTTAATTTATTTTTTAAAAGTTTCGTGAGGCACCGCCACCTCCAGATCGGCCGCCTCCACCTTTTGATCGATGTGATGATGAAGAATGATTTGACCCTTGTGAAAGAAGGTTAATCAGTAAGATTAGCGCATCAACTGAGTTAATCCCAATCACTCGGCAGACGATAAAATAAACAACAATGACACCAATAATCATCCCAAAAATAGGTAACTCATTCATTTCTTCGGATTCAACTTTAGGAACGGTCCCGTTAAAGACATCTTCATACCCATATTCATCTTGAATAACTAAAACAATTTGATTAAAGATATCTTCAATCGCCTGCGAGTAATGACCTGATGCTAAGTTTTCCATAGACGCATCGAGAATTCGGCCAACTTTTCCATCAGGTAAAGCCCCTTCAAGTCCATAACCAACCTCGACTCTGATTTCCCTATCTTCCGTTGCTAGTAAAATAAGAACCCCATTGTCATATTTTTCATTCCCTATTTTCATTTTCTCAAACTGCTTAACCGCATAGGTTTCAATATCACTGCCATCCAGTGTTGGAATGATGACAACTGCAATTTGTGGCCGTTCCTTTGTTTTTTCAAACACATAGTTAATCTCTAAAATATGTTCTTTTGTTTGATGAGTTAAGACGTGACTTTTATCGGTGACATAAAAACTTTGATCTGGATTCACAACTGCTTGTATGTCTAACGAACTCAGATTAAAAAGACTAACCAATGTTACGATCAATAAAAATAACTTCGGTAACAACGTAAACTTTATTTTCTTATATCCTCTACACTTCTTTATGACTTGTTCCATACTTTTCACCCTTTTAAATATTGAAAAAGGCTGCAAACTTCGCAACCCTTTCCTTTATCTCTTAAAAATTAACACTTGGTGCTTGATCTGCACCTGCCTGAGCTTCAAAATAATCGCGTTTTTCAACACCCATTATACTTGCAATAAAGCTAGTTGGGAACTTACGGATTTTTGCATTGAACGTTTGAACAGATTCATTATATCGATTACGCTCTGTTGCAATACGATTTTCAGTTCCAGCTAGTTCATCCATTAGTGCTGTAAATTGCGTATCAGCTTTTAATTCTGGATAATTTTCTACTACCACTAATAAACGAGATAACGCTCCTTCTAATTCATTAGACGCTTCAACTTTATCATTGACAGTTGTCGCTCCCGCTAATTTTGAACGCGCATTAGCAATAGCTGTGAATACGTCTTTTTCGTGTTGCATATAACCTTGTGTCGCACTGACTAAGTTAGGAATCAAATCAAAACGGCGTTGTAATTGTGTCTCAACTTTTGCAAACTGAGCATCAACTTCCTCTTCAGCTGCAACAATTCCGTTATAACTAGAAATAAAATAACCTGCAATTAATAGAATAATCACAAAAACTCCAATTAAAATAGTAGTTGTTTTTTTCATTCATTTTACCCCTTTATTTTCTTTTTAATACATTTATTATAGCATAAATTTGGTAAACAATACTGTTTTTAACCGCATCAATTGTTTTTTATCACCTATCTAAAAGGCTGTCCCAAAAAGACAGCTACTTTAAAAGATGAAGTGATCGAGTCACAGTTTCTACTCCGCATTGTTCGTTCATCGTTAAACGTATGATTTTTAAATATAACCATTTAGCGCAACTACCTTGAACAATTCTTGGTGTTCCCTGAACTTCAATCCATTCATTCTCTTTTTAGCCTCTCATCATCATTTAGGAAAAATCCTCCTCATCCCTCATTTTCACACCAACTAAGTCCAAATCCATATCCCACATAAGATGCTTCTACTAAGATGAGATCAGCCTAGACATGCCTTCTACTTCTAACGTATTGCCCTTCAGTTTTACTGAAGAATCAAACCATTTAAAAAGTGACTTCCTTAATAAGAAAAGTCACTTGTTTGGTTATTTACTTTTTTTGCTTTCAACCAAGCACTTATTCCAAACGCAAATAATCCTGGTCCGATGAGATAAGCTAACGTGGCTAAACACGTGTAAGCCATTTGACTTTGAGCTTTAATCTCCTGAATAAATTTAAATGGAACGTTATAAGGTTCACGAAGAATCATGAGATTAGAGTCATAAATCGTATTTAATCCAATACAAATTAAAGCTGAAATTAAGAAATACACACTAAAATAAACATACGTGTAACGATTGATCGGCACGCAACGATGCCAAAGGTATAAAACACTTAGATAAATCATCAGCATATGGAAAAACAAACTATATAAACATAAGAAATGCCAGATTGGATATCGCATCAGTGAGGTGGTTGGTAATAATAAGAAACCAATTCCGCCGAGTAAACAGCCCATCACAATAAAGGCATCCCCTACTTTTTTGATAGTCCCTTTTCCAAAACCACTGAACCATGTGGCATAAATGAATAATGAGCAAAACGATAATGGAAACCACGCATCTAACCATGTATAACCATAGTAGAAGTTATAGGCGATTTTCACCCCTTCTAAAATCGTCACAACAATGGCTATCACACGTGTCAGTTTCATCACTTGCTCCCATGATTTCTTTAACGAGGCTTTTAAAGCCACTAATACGATGATCAAACAAACAACGAGTGAAATTAAATGTGGGGTTGTAAACATTCCCGCTGCGGGATAAGCATCTAACGGAGCAAAAAATAATGATCCGAACTGACTCATCATCATCTACGCCTACCCTTCTTTAATCTCAGCCAATGTTTTGGCACGGCTATGTTCAATCGGTTGCCACTCCACTTTTTTAAAGAACGCCACAATCGTAATAGGAATATACGTAAACATGAAGAATGGGAACGTAAAAATGTAAGCTAATTTCTTAAAGCTTGTGGTATGAATATTTTTCCATTGTGTGGCTGTCGTTACCGTCGCGATAAAGACTAACATCAAATACATATTTAAAATCATACGTCCCATCATCATCATAATTAAATCGTCTTGATAAGTCGTATAATCTCCAAATAAAATCATACTCCCATTAAAAATAAGCGTAAAAAGCGTTAAAATAATCGCCGGCATGATGACCATTAACATGTCATAACAAGAGGTATTACGTTGCAAAGAACCTTTAAATAAATCTAGTCCATAACGATGAAAAACTTGAAAGAATCCTTTGGCCCAGCGCATACGTTGTCTGAACGATTGTTGGAATTTTACCGGTTGCTCATCATAAAGCATGGCTTGGCGACAATAACCAATTTTTTCACCACTTAAGACATTATCCACTGTAAATTGAATATCTTCTGTTAATAAAAAGAATTTCCAACCGCCGTATTTCTCAATGATACGTCGACTAAAGAAAAAACCAGTTCCCGAAACCGCACAACTTGTACCTAGTAACATACGACCTCGATTTAAAAACTCCGATTCCCATAAAAACCAGATGGCATATCCGGAAGAAATCCAGTTGTCGCCATAGTTCTTTGAATTTCGGTAGCTGGTGATGATGTCATAACCATCCGAAAATGTCTTATTCATTTCTAAAATATAATTTTGATCTAAGACATTATCGGCATCAAACACGAAATAACCATCAAATGGTGCATAATCTTTTTCCATTTGATTGAGTAAGAACTCCATGGCATGCCCTTTTCCAATTTTTGTTTGATCAAATCGCTCATAGACAATAGCCCCCATCTTTCGAGCACACGCTGCGGTTTGATCCGTGCAATTATCGGCGACAACAAAAACCGTGACCTCTCCTTGATCATACGTCTGTGTATTAATACTATCTATTAAATGATTAATGACTGTCTCTTCATTACGGGCTGCGATTAACACAGCAAAACGATGTGCTTTCGTCTCTTGATGAGGTTTATCTTTTTTCATCAAAGACACGATGACATACAAAAATTGATAACTATAGCAGATACAAAAAATAATGGCAATCACTAAGTTAATCAAAATAATCTTTTCCATAATACTCTCCTTAATTGACGTAGCAGTCGTTATAATGCTTTTTAAAACTCACTTATTCACTTTCTTATGACTTAAAGACAACTTTTTTGTCTTTCAATTCATTTCAACAAGACAATATTATACCAGTATTTTTAGAATTTGACACTTTTTTTAAACCTGATGACAAGCTTGTCACGGATAAAATGCTCTCTTTATTCTGGTCAATTTAACGACGACTCATTATTTTTTTGTCATTTCATGGTTAACTAAACATCGTTAATTTGTCTCATTCTTAAATCTTCTCTTCTATATTTAAAAAGATACGACTCTTTTTATCAAGTCATCGTCACATATCTATACAAAAACTCCATCTTCTTTAGATTTTTTTCACACTAAATCCATAGTTTTTTCGACAAAAGGGACACAGTTATTTGATATTTAAAAGTAGGGGACTGATATGTGAGAATGTCTAATTAGGATATCAGATTGTCAATACTTCCCGTTATCTAATTCGACTTTTTTCTATCTTTTTTGCTCGAATTGCTTTAAAATAAGAAAGTATCAATTAAGTTAAACGTTCGAAATGGGACTCGCACATCTGTTGCGGTCCTTCTATTTTTTATCATAAGGGAGGGAATAATAATCATGAAAAATAATACATTACTAAGGATCCTAATCGGCTGTCTGACCACCTATGGAATCCTCTCTTGGGTCAATAGCCAAACAGAGTATTTACTAATAGCCATCATCGCTTCGATTGGTTGGCTTGTTATTTACTATTATCTGATTAAAAGGGAGACGTTTAAAACGGTGTTTAACTTTAAACAGCCGCTTCAATTGATTACCCTTTTAGTTACAGTTGTCGTCTTAGGCTGGACTAATCTGACAATTGATCGACCACTTTCTTTTTTAACGTCACCTTATTCAATTCATCTTGTTCCAAATGAAGAAGCTAATTCAATCGAAATCAATCAGATTAGTGTCAATAATGAAAGTATCGCATTAGAGACTTTTAATGATTCAACGGATTGGTCTTATAAAGAAACACTATCAACCACCTCGACCTCACCGCTGACGTTAGCTAATCTAACCAATGAATCGATAAGTATCTCTTTTTTAAAAACGAATACTTCAGGAAAAGTTTCAATTTACCGAAATGAACGTCTTATTAAAACTGTTGATTTGTTCAGTACAACGGAGCAAGAAATTAAAATCAAAGTTTCTCGTGATCATCTTCTACTATTAATTCCAGCCTATATCGGGATGATTGGAAGTGTTTATCTTTCTTTATTAACATTAATCAATAGCCTCATTCGTAAAAAACAAGTTAAACTTCCAGGTTCAACTTTAAACTCAATGACCATTCTCTATTTTAGTTTACCAGCTTTATTCATTGCCTTATTTAAATGGATTGGGCTAGCCAATGTCAGCATCCGACCTCAGCTATTGGCTGGATTCTTTGTGTTGATCACGACTAGTGAAATATATTTATTTAAAAAATGTCATACAAATAACCATCAACAAGCCCACAACTGGTGTCGCACCATCTTTTATCTTCTATTAAGCTCGATGCTTATGCTGATAATAATGCAAGTAATCTATTTCTTCCCAAACCTTGATGTAACGATGACTTGGATTGCTCATCACGTGAATTTAATGTTTTTAGCCTCAACGATTATTTTAGGGGTTAGTGTACTTTTCTTCTGCTTCTTTAACAACTTAATTCTAGCCATTAGCCTCTCTTCACTTGTGATGTTGATCGTGGCTATCGCCAACTATTATAAAATGTTAGTCGTTGGGGAACCGATTTATCCATCGGATCTATCCATGATTTCAAATATAGATGAGATTATTGGCTACGTAAAAAACCTCTTATCACCGACACTTATCATCGGACTCCTGGTAATCATTGCTTTACTTGCCATCCTATCCTTCATTTGTCGCAAAGGCTTTAAATTGACAATGAAGCTAAGAGTCATTTTCTTCGCGATTTTTATCGCCTACTTAGCCTCAATTTTCTATTATGAAAAGTCACCACTTAAGCCTTTAGTCAACAGTACCGTTTACTTTACGAAGTGGAATCAGTTAAATAATTACCAACAAAATGGATTCTTATTTGGATTTATTACAAATCTCCAAAACGATTTAATGATCAAAAATGACCACTATACTGAAGCAAACCTGCAAGAGATCATGGATTACTATACGAAGAAAGCCGAAGACTATAATCAATCAGCTGATTTAAGTCAACAACCTAACATCATTACCATTGTGAGTGAATCGTTAAGTGATCCAACCGTCTTCAACCAATTAACATTTAGTGAAGACCCGCTTCCTAATCTTCGTCAGTATCTAGAGACTTATTCGTCTGGTCATTTCTTATCACCGTTTAAAGGAAATCGAACAGCAAATGTTGAATTTGAATATTTAGTTGGGTTCACCAATTCGCTCTTACTTGAAGGAACCATTCCATTCCAACAAGCACTGAGCTCAAAACCTGAAATCCCATCCTTTATTTCATTTATGGATCAATTGGGCTACACCTCGGTTGCCATTCATCCGAATAATGCAGCCTTCTATAAACGCAGTCAAGTTTATCCAGCTTTAGGATTTGATGAATTCTTATCCATTGATAAAATGAAACATCTCGAATACATCGATAGTCAGAAGTATGTCTCAGACCAATCAGTGTTTGATGAGCTTTATGCCGAGTTAGAAGCAGCCGATCACCCCATCTTTGCTTACGGATTAACCATGGCCAATCATATTGCCATTTTTGATCAAAAGTTTGGTGAAAATACGATTGAAGTCCTTGATGCTAATGGGGAACACAATACTGAAATGGAAACTTACGTGGAAGGATTAAAGCAAACAGATCTTGCATTAAAAGAGTTTATCACTAAAATTGAAAACTATGATGAACCAACCTTAGTCATCTTCTTTGGCGATCATCTGATTAACTTCCAGTCGGACATTCATGAACAACATGGTTACATTGAAAAAGATACGGATGCTTTGCGTGCCAAACTGTTCTTTGAAACTCCACTGTTAATCATGTCGAATATGGATGATTTTCAAATTGAAAATATCGATGATGTCAGTCCAATTTTTATTGCACCCTTAATTTTACGTGAATTAAACTTACCGTTATCACCGTTTTATGTCTTCTTATTAGACTTATATGAAGAATTTAGCGTCTTGCACAACAACTTCAAGTTAGATGCTAATCAAAACCAAGTGGATGAACTCACAGAGCATCAAGAGCAACTCTTATTAATACTTGAACTTATTCAATATGATATCCTTGAAGGAAAAGAATATACCTTATCTTCATTCTTTACCATCCCTGAATAAAAAAATCGGAGCGCCAACCGGCCTCCGATTTTTTTATTGATTGAAACTACCATTGACAGTTTTCTTCATCTTCATGTAACGAAAGTGGATGCCTTTGATGAACGATTCTTATTAAACACGAACTTGACGCTTCAAATGATTTATGATAAGACCCCTTTTAAAAAATGATACTAAAAAAATCTCCACTAACATTATCTTTGGTTAACTCAACAGAACATTTGGTACTAAAAGTCAGAATATTATTTTTTACTCTCTTTTTCTACAAATCTCACACCTTTAATGTTCTATAATTTCTTCAACAAGGTAGGTCATGAATAATAAAGGGGCGATCAAAATGATATGGATGATTCATTTATTTTTCTTTACCATCGGAATTTCTCTCATCCTCATTGGAACAGGGATGATTTTATTAAATTGGGTTCCGAAGAAATCCTCTCAACTTAAAGAGTTAAGCGAGCGATATGAGCATTCGATTGATGAAGATGAACTTTGCCTCTTTGAAGGTGGCTATCGGATCGCACTTGGAATCTGTTCAACCATTGCTGCAATGGTCCTCCCCTATCACCCTAATCCAATCCTTATTTATCTGATCATCCTTATGTGTTTCATGATATTCTATTGTCCAATCAAATATTTATTTTTTAATCCGTAAAGGAATAGCTTTCAGTCGGAAGGACTCTCTCTTAATCTTAACCTCCTTTCCGTTTACTCAACATTCACTTAATCCTCACCACTCACTGAAACTTCCTTGCACTGAGATCAAAAAGGCTATCTCAAAATAAACATCATTTACAATTTAATGAACTATTAAATCACTCCATCTTTATGATCTCATTCTGGTAAATCATGATTAAAAAGGGGGACTCTCTCATTTTGAGACAGTCCCCCCTTTTTTGTTAGCTATTTGGTCGCGCTTCATATTGTGTACGCATCGTTAGAATAAGGTGTTGATGGATTTGATGATTGAATGGGGTGAGTGGTTTATACGTCATTTTTTTGTAAAATAAAGCATCATTTCGTTGACGACAAGTCGATTTTAAATAACTTATAAAATCTGGGTGTGGCATCTCTTCAAGTCGATTTTTTCGTTCACTTGATTTCCCGTTCATAGTTACCGCGTATTTCCCCCCTGAAAACACATCGATTTCTAAATTCCCCGCTTGTTTATCAATCATTCTACAATCTCTCCCTTCGTCCTATTAATAGTATACGTTGAAGAGAATTAAATTATTTTTAAACTTTTGTAAAATAAGAATTAATTAACAAACTTGATTATTTACTACATGATTAACAACACGATGTGGTTTTAATCCTTCTTTATCTAAGTGACGCTTAATATTTTCAATTCCGTTATTCACCATATCTTGATGGAGATTCTTCTTAATGATTCCATCCGCATCTAATCCTGTATAAAGGTAAGCAATAGCACAGAACATTCCAACAAGTTTCATATGAGCCTTTACATTAATTTTTTCCACATCAAACTCGAGTAATAATTCACTATCATCTTTATCATGAATTAAACGTTTAAACTCTAACAGTTTTTGTTCTAATTCTTCTAATGAACATGTTTCACTTTCTAGCATCCAATGACGTGCCATCTTTAAATCCGGATCACGTTCCAAACGGCTTAAAATTAAGAAAATCGCACGTAAAATTTGGTCATCATTTAGTGCATTTTGTTGGCAAACAATTGAATCATTATTCATCGTTAAATAAAAATAAGAATTTAACATGGTCATCCATCCCTTCTTGATTACTACTTATCAATCTCTCACAGCGTGGCACACTCTCTTTTCTCCCCAATATATCGTACCTTTCTCCTGATTCTGATTACTTAAAATTATACCAAACAATTGCTCAAACTCCTACACCCATCTGGAATAAAACAACCATTTCTTTTTCAAGAAGTAATGATTTAACTCAATAGAAAAGAAGGGGAGAGTTCAAGTAGCCTGTTTAAATGATATCCCCCCTGATAAAGGAGAAAGACACCTCGTGAAAAAGAGTCTCAAACAGTTTAAAAAGGATGAAAGCACAAGAGACAACCGATAAGGTTATCTTTATTGAGTTTATTTCTACATACAAATAGAAATGTTTTCTACATTTAATACAGCAACAGAAATATGAGATGTTTATGCCGTGTAAGGCAGACTATAGTCCAGCTAAAAGTTTTTACGATGTAAAAAACTTATCTGGACTTATATATTTCTTAGTTTAATTGGTTTATCATTCATCTTCTCAATACTTAAATCTTTGGATATTATGCCACAAACCGCACTTATTCAAGAGCAATCCTAAGATGTCTATCTCATTGAAACGAAAAACCAAAGACTAACGAAGCTAGATATCTAACCTGATTTCATTGTATTTAATAATGAGTTCAACAACTGATATTCCCTTAACTTGAATAAGGATCCCCTCAACATTACAGTTACCAAAATATTATCATCATAGCCAACCCATTTCAAATCGATTCAACCTTAACTCCGATGAATGATCCACTCATCTTGTTCAGAGGCTATCACTACTATATCAATGAATCAAATCAGGTTGTCATTTACACCCCTAAAAACAAACATCTTGAATTTGAACTAGACCATCCTATTGAAGCCATTTATCCCTTTTATTAATTGAAAAATCAAAAGACTCCTTAATCAGTAGGAGTCTTTTGATCGTTCATCGTCATAAAAATAAAGCCTGTCACAAGGATTCATTCCATGACTCACTCTGACAGACTTTATGATCATTTGTAGTCTAAGAAAAATGGAGGCGCCAATCGGATTTGAACCGATGATCAGGGAGTTGCAGTCCCTTGCCTTACCGCTTGGCTATAGCGCCCGATGTTTCGTTTTCTTCCCTTACATCATATTCTATGCGCCTAGGTATTAAATGATGACTATAACCTTTAAAAGAATGAAGCTTCTTTTATGAAAGACTTCATTCTTTAGGATGGATTCCATTTCAATGACTAACTAATGATCATATAAGTCAAAATATAAGTCAATCAGCTCAGGAGCTGCAACCTTTGTTCGGATTTTTTGAATTAATGCTTGTTTAATGGCTTGGTAGTGATGTGTCTTGGCTAGGCGTTGATGAATGTCTCTTGATAACTGCCAAAACCAATCTGATTCTAAAGGGGCTTGCTCTATTTGTTCATAATGAGTTAAAAAATAAGCACATGAATCTTGGCTCATGAAAAATTCAAAGCTATTCCCATCGAGGACACCACACGCAATAAGCTCACCAACTGCACATAAATCCTTTGGATGATGGGTGATATGTGCTTTAATTTGCTGCTCAAATTCATCATAAGCTAGCTCTAGTTTAAACTCAAAGGCTTGTCTAAGTAACTTGAAATTAAATTCTTTTTTTAATCGTCCTGTTAACTCCTCACTAACTTTCACTTGGAGTTCCTCATGAATAACTGGAGTTAAAGTTACTAATTCAAAGCTATCAATCTGTGCCAAATAAAGGTCAATCAATGGGCGTAATTTTTCTACCGGTTGACTTAAGAATGACGTGAACTGAATGTAGCAAGACTCAATCTCCTCATTTAATAAATATTTCTTAATAAATTGATGAGTGAGCTGTTCTTCTATTAAGTTCTCCACTGCTTTTGGAAACTGAGAAAATTGATTGAGTTGAGCTCTCAAAAAGTTGAGACAATCGGTTATCAAAATCGTAGATGAACCATCATTAAACAACAACTGTAACATACTTAGTAGCTCTTCTTCCTTCAATTGAATCACTGAAAGAAGAGCTAAAGTGATCTTCACCATTTTTTGAACATGGACTTTCATCAGTGTTGTAAGATTAGGCTGATTTAAGACTTCTAAAAGCTGTTTATAATAAAGAATTAACTCATTGACATGAGGGGTTTGAAACTGTTTTCGATTGAGGCGTTTCATGAGGTGCTTGAGTTCTTCTTCACCCATATATTTAATAATCAAATGCACGATAAAGGAGTCTAATTCCTCACTGTTATGATACAAACGTGCTTCAATATAACTTTTATATAAGTGCGAAACTTCTAAATATTGATCAATCACGAGTTGATTTTCATGCATAAATTCAAATAATTCTTGTGCCTTAAAATTTAACCTCGCGAACGCCTCGTCTTGATTCGGCAATTCATTAATGAGTTGAATCATATCATTTAAGTATTTATAAATAAAATAAAAGTTACTCAAATCCGCTAAAAAGGCATATTTTCGTTTAAACGAGGCAGGTAGATGATGATACATCAACTCTAAATTCAATTGACGAATTTCATCCGCAATCTGCTGTGATTGCTCACTACTTAACAACCGTTGAATCATGCGACCGGTCCAATAACGATTAAACTGAGCAAGAAAATGAAGTAAATAATGTTTACATTTAAACGCCTCTACCGCTGTTTTCTTATACAAATCATAGGCTAACAATAAATTCCCATGCTTAAATTGATAGTAGGCACGGTGATAATGTTGCCAAATCCCATCTCCTTGGTTCATGCACTCGGTTAAGACACTCGTATACGGTGGCAGCAAATAATTTTTATCATCATTTTGAATAGGATGCACCGATCCATCTGAAAATTTAACTGTCCTAATCCCTGCCTTTTTAAGTTGCCAACACGTCCTTGCATCTAGAACATACGGTTTGGATAAGTTTAAGACTCCCATTTCAGTCACTTCTTCCTTGATTAAATGCCTTAAATCTTTTAAGCGGACTCGGTTTAATTCATCAAGAGGCGTGAGTCGCTCACGAAGCTCATTATCATCGATAGGATAGCGATATAATTCATCAAGATTTAGTTTTGAAAGTGCCTGAAAAAATGTTAAATAGCGTTGTTCATACGTTGCATCATCGACATTTGATAAAAGATGGTTCACATCAATCACATGGATGCCTTGTGACTTATAATAATCAAAGTTATTTTGATCCAACGTTTGCTCTAAATATAATAGATAAACGGGTTGAAAACTACTTCCCTGTAATTCTTTCACCCAATTTAAAATAAGTTTCATATTTCGATCGTTTAATGAGTATCCAATAAAGAGTGTAATATTTGAGGCGATAATGGATTTCACCATCGTTTCAATGAGACGAAATTGACTACTATAAGAGAGATAGTCATTCTCTTTTAACACCACATTTTGATGTTTCACATCGCCATGCATTTTAATGAGGAATTTCTTAGTTCGGGTTTGCGATACTTCTTCATCTTTTGCAATGACATCATAAAAAAGTCCTCGCGCATAAATCGCTTGCTCAAGTAAATCATCGTAATTCGTTGTAATGAGATGAATCGGATTTAAGTTTAAGATTTCATCATGAATTTTATTACTTTGTAGATCGAGATCAAAAATATCTCGTAATAAATCATAATACTCTTTATGTCCACGCAGGTTATAATATTTTTGTGGAATTCGTAAGTATTCATTTTGCGAATACCGTTCTTTTTGTTCTGAAAACGGACCAGAAAATCGATCAATGACTTCTTTCCATGATGGAAAATTAGATAACATCGAAACACCTGCTCCAACAACGATGACTAGCTTGTTATCTTCTGATGCCTTTTTGATAATCCGTAAACTTTCTTGCGTAAAGGACTTCACCTCCCTCACCTCCATGATTACTAATTTATGTAATTTCCGATAATTACATACTCCAATTCATCTCTGAATTTACAATAAAATCAGATTTAGAAACGTTCAAAATTAAAATCGTACTTAGCTGTTGACCGATGGTCTTTTAAACAGTTAGATAATCCTTTAACCTTCATGATGGTCCGTTCATACACATCTATTAGCCAAAATATCTATTTCTCCTGATAAAAGCATCCCATTAGGATAAACTAAATTTAGATTAATACTCGGAGTGATTGAAATGAGTTTAAAAGAGACATACGAAGATTTACACCTAAAGGCTTCTAAAATCAAACATGAACTATCATCACTAAAAACTGAAATGACCCTATTAGAAGAAAATATTCATGGGATTGAACTTAATCCAAATTTTTTAGAAACAGACGTACAGCCTCTTTATGAATCGCTTTGGAATTTACAAATGGTTTATAAAAAGCGTCAAACGGAATTAAATACTGTAACACTTCAACTGAATCAACTTGATCACATTCTTGAAGATATCATGGAAACTGATCAAATCATCTAAAAAATCCTTATAGCGATTGCTATAAGGCTCTGTTCTTATATAGAGTCATTATTCATTAACCGAATGTGAAAAATCAGAAAGCGGTAAAGTAAGCAAAACGATGTGATGAACAGCTTCGGTCCAAGAAGAAACAGCATTATGATGATTATTTAATTCATCATTGACTGAATGAGATTCATTTCCCCCATTAAAACCTGGTTGTGATTGATGTGAGTCATTAGAACAGTGACAGTCTGATGTTTCATTTACTCGATTTGAGTCATGATATTGTGAATCTCGATCTCCTCGGTTTGAATCATGATATTGTGAATCTCGATCTCCTCGGTTTAAGTCATGATATTGTGAATCTCGGTCTCCTCGGTTTAAATCATGATATTGTGAATCTCGATCTCCTCGGTTTGAGTCATGATATTGTGAATCTCGGTCTCCTCGGTTTACATCATGATATCGTGAATCTCGATCTCCTCGGTTTGAGTCATGATATTGTGAATCTTGGTTTACTCGATTTGAATCATGATATTGTGAATCTTGATTTACTCGATTTGAGTCGTAAGATTGTGAATCTCGGTCTCCTCGGTTTGAATCACAATATTGTGAATCTTGATTTACTCGGTTCCATGAATGAGAAGGGTTCGAAGATGAGTGACTCCATGAAAGATGAACACTTTGAGAAGAATTTCCTCGTTGAGCCGTTGAATTAGAGCTTGAAGATACTGTGAAAGAATCTAGAATTAATTGTGTTAATTCTTTAGCATTTGAATAACTATCATTAAATGAAATACTTAATTGTGTTAATGTATGGTTTGCAATAAATAGTGCACTCGTATGTGATCCACTTACTGTAATCTCTTGATTGATGATAAGTGCAGGATAACCATTAATACTTGTTTCGTTTACTGATAATAATTTGAATTGGTTTTGAAGCTCATTAACAATTTTATTTAAAAAAGATAATTGACTGCTAACTCCATCAAACTGAATCCCTTGAAGTGGTTGATTAACGATCGCTACCATTAATGGTGAGTTTGTATACCCATAGTGACCATTTGATTGATAAGCAACAAAATCATATCCGTCACAATTAAGAGCCACGGTTAAATTGCTTGGCACGCAGACACTAAAGTTTAATACCTGATACTCAGTTAATGATTGATAAGAATATCTTGTTTCTCCCCCACCTAATACATTTTCTAAATGTAATTTTTCTTTGTTAAACGATCCAGTGAATTCATTTACATTTTTTATCCATCAATTCCCCTTTTCTACCGATTATTTTCTTGTAGATTTTTCACTACAAAAACATGTATATGTTCCATTTTGAGGAATTAGACATCCTTTTGCAAAGAAAACGTTTTTAACACGCTTTATTTAAACTAAATAAAAGAAATCTAAACATCTTGAATAAAAATCTCTCTTTACTCATCAATTCATTGATTCATTATATATATCAAAAAATAGCATCATAAAAGATGCTATTTTTATGATTTATTCGAAATAAATAGGATGATAACTAATAATATAACTTTCATTTCCATCATGTTGAAGGGTTACACTTGCCACCCCAACTTGATGACACTCAATAGATTGATGCCAATTTTTAATTAAAGAGATAGGCTCTGTCACGGCTTCATCCACTTCATATAAATCTAAATCAATCGTATAAGTTCCATCATCATTGAACTGACATTGATAAATTTCAGGATAGATTTGATAGGTTTTTAACTTAATATCTGGTCGTGCCACATAATCTCCTAAATCAATATAGATTCCTGACAATTGTGCCTCTTGATTAAAATACTGCTCTATCAATGAAAACATCATTTTTTTATCAAAAGAAGCATAGGCTTCATCTTCCCGCCACATCGGTTCAACCATCGCCGGATAGTCTAACTGCAAAAGTTGTGAGGAAAAATTTAATAGTTGTAACGAACAGTCGTCTCCTTCTTCATAATCAGCAAAATGTGTAACAGTCAATGCCTTAAAGTATTCATTTAATTCTGCGACTTGTTCATTCGATAGTGGAATCGTCCATTCATCTTCTCGATCATCTAATCCCTCATCTACTTTTTTACCATTCATTGAACAAGCTACCAAGCAAAGAGTCATTAACGAAAAACAAATCACACTCATTATTTGTTTCATTAGATTTCCTCTCCTTTAAGAGTCTCTATGACTTTGATAGTACATTATATTCAACGATTCGCCTAAACTTGACATATTAAAAAGCTATGACAACAATTAGCCATAGCTTCTTTAGTGATGAAATGAATATTTATCTAGACATTCCGTTACCATTTATATGTGAAAATAACACCTAATATTCCTGTTTTTGATCTGCTTCAATCATCAGTCTAGCTAAATGATTAACGGTATTTCCCCAAGTACAAAACATTAAATCAATTAAATCATCGCATCCTAAAAAAGCAACAGCCCTCTGTGTATCCCGCTTCAAGTCTTTTATTTGAATATCACAATTATCCACCGGTTCAGTATGTGAAGGGGATATCACATACTGAACCGATTCTTTTAAACGATATTCTTCCTCTAGTTCAAATACCTCATGATGGTTCTCCATCGTGGTTAAAGAGGCATTTTGAGGACTTGGTGTCGAATTCACTTTAAATGACGTCACAATCGCATGCGTGATTTCGCGTGCATTCGTAAAATTTCCGTGTAGAGAAACTGAAATTTGTGTCAAACATTGATTAGAAATAAGCATCGCATACGTTTGACTTCCAGCGGTACTCATTGCCTGCTCGATAATCACAGCTGGATAACCATCGATCATGGCTTCAGTCATCGTTTTAATTGAAAATTGATGTTGCATAATGCCAACCATTCGTTTTAAAAAGGCTAGTTTGTCTGTCTTCGTTTGAAAAGATGTGTCATTAAGTCGTTGACTACTAATCGTCACGGTTAGAGGCGCGATACTATAATCATGATACTGATTCGCCTCATAAGCAATAAACTCATAACCATCACAATTGGTCATCGTATTCAAATGATCTGGTACACAGATACTGTAATTTAAAATATCATATTCCACTAAATTTCCATAAGCATACTCACGAGCAGCATATTTTCCTAACAACTCTTCTAAATTTAAATTTAGTCCCTGAAAAGTTGTACAGAATTGATGATTTAATCTCATGAACCCATTTCCCCTTTTATCAAAGATATTCGATTGTAGTCGTCTTTTTTACTACATTGTCATTGTATGGTTCACCTCACCATTTTAGACATTATTTTTAAAAGAAAACGCATAAAAAAGATGTCTCCCCTAAAGCAAGACATCTTTCTATCCTCTCATTCCACTGACAGATAAAATCTTATATTCAATTTCTTGACACTCAAACGTTGTTAAAACTGAGCCTTCTAAAATCAGATGGCCTAATTCTGAAGTTTCACTCCATTTTCCTTCAAATAAGTTCACCTCATGATCAGGGACAATCATCACATTTAAAATAAGATGATCTGTTAAATTTAATAATTTGACTTTATCATATAATTTAATTTCTTCACCTTGTTGTAATTTCCGCACTTTTTTGAACGACTGACTCTGATTCACTGTCTGCTTTCGTTCTTTAGCTGTCGATAAATAATGCTGTAAATACGCCCTCTCTTTTCTTTCCATAACTCCCCCATAAACAAATAAATCTCACGTTACATTGTACAAGCATTAGAAAAAAATGTAAATCATAACCCTTCAATTTTCTTATGAAGCAAATAGCTCCTCCTTTATTTCGACATCTCCTTAAAAATAAATCTTTTTCCTTGATTCATTTTATCGGACTTCGTGAATTGACTCGTTAATCCCTGTGCTCATTTTGTAATCATTTGTCACTCTAATCGTAAACCAAAAACGTGCTTAATATAATGTATCAAACTTATCATAAGAGAGAGGGTTGACCTATTTGAAAAAAATTATCGCTACATTATCTCTATCTATCACTGCCTTACTCGTCGTCTTTGTCTTACAATATAACTCTGGTGCGAAAACAACAGAAGAAGCCATGACTATAGCGGGTTTAAGCGCTCTTGAAGTCCTTTATGAGAAAAAGACGGAAGAAGGATCGATTCTACTTTATCGAGTACCAGGTGAAGAACAGATTTCTCTTGCCTTTTTAGATCGTAGCTTTTCTGGTTATGAATATATCGATGGTTCGATTCAATATGAAACAACGATCCTAGAAGAACAAGCTGGGTTAACTTATGTCACCCTTCGTCAATCGGATGATATTCCCTATACGATTTATGCTGGGGTCACTAAAAATCCTGACTTATTTGAAGTGCTTGTGACGGAACCAACCTTTAGCATTGCTCATAGTGCCAAAATCTTTGAATCAGCCGTTGAAGGAACTTATATCTGGATGGCTTACTCGCCCGATTTTACAGGTGATAATTTTTCATTAATCGGTTTAAGTGAAGCAGGGGATATCATTGGTCACTTAGAACACGATGGAACGACATTAACCATTCATTCCATTGATCCATCCGAAGCACAATAAAAAATATTCCCATTCAAGCGAAAGGACACCGTAATGGTGTTCTTTTTTATTTTATTTTTATATCCCTACTCTCCCTGTACAACGATGAATTCCAATTCATCCATCATACTGTCCTATTCAGAGGATAATTAATGGTTTGAGTTTAACCTTTCTTTTCTAACAGCTCGTCATGTTTTCCTTACTCAATCCCCTGTCCATTATTCATCTCGAAGATTTAATCAGCCTTTTAAATGGTTGACAGGCGATGAAGCACAATGAACGTGGTACACCCTTGCATGATTTGATCAAAAGCCTTCTGAAATTGCCTTTCCGTACGTGTATCAATCGAAGAAGTCGCTTCATCTAAAATTAACATCGGTGGTTAAAGTAGCATGCTACGGGCAATACCTAATAACTACTTTTGGCCTTGAGATAAATTCCCCCCCTCTTCGGTATCCTGTCCATCTCTTAAATGAGTACTAAATTGATAAGTGTCATTTTCCCACACACAGTTGGACCAACAATGGAGTTTGATACTCATCTTATTCCCTGCTCTCTAATGCTACTGTTATAACAAAATTTTGATTAACTTGTCAGCATACAAAAAAGACATAGGTTCTCTTTTTTCCCTATGTCTGCACTTATTTAAATGAATTAATGGAAATCCCTCCTTAATAAACAAACTCCGTATGGGTCCATTGACGGAAAAAATTAATATCCCGAATGCTGCCATCAGAGTTTAATAAACCTAAGTAAACTCCATCATTTTTTCCAACTTTCCAAATCGCATTGGCTGTATTATCTTTCGTTGAAATTCCCATGTCCTTAATACATTGAATAAAAATATCTTTTCCAACTCCAAATGTTTCAGTGATATAAGCCACTAAATAAATATCAATCGCACTAGCTCCTAGTTCACAAGGATCTTTACTTAAAAGATGTTCTTTCAAAATTTCAGGCCAATCTTCTTGATAACTTTCTAATAGTAAGTCTTGAATTTCATTAATACAATATGACTTATAACAACGTTTCTCCCACTGACGTAACATTGAAGCATCTCCGTTTAATTCAACTAAATGGGTTAGCATCGTTTTTAATCCACATAGCATTGGAATGACTTTCGTGGTTAACGAACGCCCTTGTAAATGGTCCGGTAATACAATTTTTAAATTCTCATCTTTCATAACCTCTCCCCCAATTAATGTAAACCCTTTCTTTTTATTTTTCACGTTTATTATATGACCTCTTGTCGATTATTTCAACAATGGTTGATGAAGATTTTTAAATTTTTCTTACTTTTTTGATAAAGGTCGTTCTCACTTATGAAAAAAGAGCCCTTATCTACTGTCCAATATATGACATAGGGCTCTTTTTTGGTTCCTAATTCTTTAAAACTTTCTCTATTTTAACGGAATTCGCAAACTCCATGCTGGCGCTTCTTCACTTAATTCAGGCATCAAAGGAATAACAATCGTATAAGCTTTTGATGTATCAATATAGTCAATTCTGACACTATATAACCCTTGCGATTGATCTTCTACCGCCATCACGATTGTCCTTCTCGTCGAGCATAATCATTCAACTCTTCATCAAATAAAACAAGACTACTTAAATTATGTGGCCAATAAGTATCTGGAAGTCTAAAGATAATCTTCACTTCATCCTCCATTAATTCAATATCTTCTATCATTACTTTTTCAGTTGAGTTCACCCATATTTCTTCTCCAATAAACTCAGTTAGAATTTTAAATTCGGTTGATTTTTGTAAATTCAAATAATAAATGACTTCATCTAATGCAAATCCTGAGGCTAATTCCTGATCAGTTGGTTTTCTTGTAATCGCTTGGTATTCATCATCAATCACTTGAGTGTTTGGTGTTTGATAAATCTGATAATGAATTTTATCTTTCACAATATAACGATACGGCTCGGTTGTTCTAGGATAAATCTCAATCCACTCTAAATCTGACCAATTCGAATTCACTCTTAATTTGAAAGTTGCCTCTTTTTTCTCAGAATCAAAGCTCCCTTGAACATCATCTACATCGTAAAGCTCTTCGTTTGAACCCTTAATGACCAAATCTCCTAGTTCATAAAAAACGTCATCAGCCGATTCCCCTTCAACACTCATATAAATCGTATTAGCTAACTGGCTTTTTACGACTTGATTAGCTGAAATCATTGTCCTTTCATACTCTATTGTAGCATCCGGATTCAAACGTTCTCCTCCTAATAATTTAGAGGCTTTAAATTTAAAATTCCATTTTCCTTTTAATGACTCAAATCCACGTGTTAACTGACTAATTCTTAAATCAATGGTAACTTCATCTGATAAATGAAGATCGCCCATACTTGCTTCAATAATAATGGCTCCGGTTTTCTCATCAATTTGGCGAACTTTTAGACTATTAGCCATCGTTTTTTTCCCATTAACGAATAAATAATAATCTAAATTAAAAAAATCATTTTCATTTAATTTCTCATAGCCAGCTAAAAAGTCACTCTCTACCGTTAGTGCCATCATTAAAAGATTATCATCTAATACAACTTCATCTAGTGTTATGGTTGTTTCTTCATCAACTTCTGATACCCCAATCATTTTAGCCACTTCTTGAAACCTTTCGGCTGGTTCTCCAAATAAATGTGCCGAGAACGCATTGAATGATTGCGTCATTTCTTGTAATGCTTTTGCCACCTCTGGCTGACTTAATCCAATGATACCTACGATTCCAACAGAGGCTGCTATTGGCATCATTTTTTTCCACTTCATCGGTTTTTTATGTTGCTTCATTTCAGTTTTAGCACGCGTTATCCCTTTTAATACGGCTTCTTCATATGCTTTTGAATTCATTAGCAACTCTCCTCCTTTAACAGCAATCGAAGTTCTCGCTTCCCTCTTCTTAAATGACTCTTGACCGTATTTGAGCTCATTCCAAGTTGAGTCGCAATTTCCTCAATACTTAAATCATCAAAATACTTTAAATGAATAACGGATTGATATTCAGGTCGTAAGTTCTTGATGGCTTCATGCAAATCGATTTTTTCTTCAATTGAAAAAACATGATGATGCTTCATCATTCTTTCATCAAGTTCTAAAAAATCTACTTTTTGAATCGAATCAATCGCTAAATTCATTAAAATTTTGGTCATCCATGTTTTAAAATACTTAGGTTCCTTCAACTGGCCAATCGTTAATAACCCTTTATAAGCTAGTTCTTGGATTAAATCGAAAACTTCCTGATCATTCTTCACATATCGATAAGCAATCTGAGTAAAATAGCCCTCATAACGCTTCATTAATTCTAAAAATGCTAAATCATCTTGTTTCATTGCTTTTTTAACCAGTTGTACTTCCTCTAATTGACTATAATCTCGACACCATGGCATCATGATAACCTTTTTCATTTCATCCTCCTTATCATCTGACTTTTGGATCCACTCTCTTAGACAGGATTTCATCTTAAAAAGTTGCAAATAAATATAAAAAGACCAAAAATTTGGTCTTTTAAAAATCTAATCCTTCTTCATTTAATTCTTTTAAAATTTCTTGACGCTCAAGGAACTTAAGAATAGACTGGCGAACAAAATAGCTTGCAGTTAAAGCGATAGCTCCTGGTAAAATAATCACAAGACCTGGTACCATCAATAAGCAGAATAACATGCTCACAATCACTCCAAAGGCTTTAATAGATTCTAAAAAATAAGCATGTGTAAATAAAAATGAATTTTTAATAATTGTGAATGTCTTTAATTCATACTTTGCTAACAAAGCACACATATAAATACTAATCATAATGACCTCAAAAGCAACTAAAATCATGATAATCAATGAAAGATTAAAGCCATCTTTTAATGAGGAAAGCCCCATCATAAAATAAGTAGTACTACTAAACCACAAAATTCCTAAGACAAGTGTAATCCAAAGTGATTGAACAAAGTTTTCTTTATAACTTTTGATAAAATCAGAAACTATCTTAGGCTCTTTTCCACCTACTTTTTTACCAGCCACATAAAGTAACGCAGTTGTCGATGCCCCAATTGTTAGGATAGGCAAACACCCAATAAGCCATAAAATAGATAGAATTGCCATATCACTTAATGTGTAAATCAATTTAAAAAATAAATTATCATCATACTGTTTTTCCATTTTAAAATCCCCCCTAAAATCAGTCAACTATCTCAACATCTTCGTAATCGTTATTATACCATTTATAGGTAATTTTTTCTTCACAAATTGTTGCAATTTTTGTGCTTTTTAAGATAACTTCATCATATGATTTAAAAGAAGGCAATACTCTCTAATTTCAACTTCATTTTGTTTTTGTATTTTCACTTATATCGTCAAAAGATGATTACTCTACAATCAGCAAAAAGAAAACAGGTCCAAAACTTTGGACCTGTTTTCTTTTGATTAACCTTTAAATGTTTTCCAACAACGAGTCTCCATTAAGCTAAACTCGTTAGGTTCAAGTTCTATTAATCGTGGATTAATCACATATGCATAGGCTTTTTTAATTTCACCACTAGCTGTTTTAACATCAAGAATTTTACGATCATACATATTTTCTGGATGATGAGGAGCAATATACCCTTCAATCACATCGAGTGATGGAAGAACCTTGTCTAAATTTTTAACATAGAATAATTGTCCCTGTACCGTATGAATTCCATCCGCTAATGCAGGATAATCTTCCTTCCGATAATAATACAACTCGCCTTTTACACTGGCAGCTTCATGATGCTCTAAGTTTTCGTGTAAGATATCAATATAGTTGCGCTCTCCCAACATCAATGTTCCATAAACGAAAATAGGTAACTCATTTTCTTGATGTGTTAGCATACAGCTCCTCCTGTTTCTTTAACATCTTCTTCTACTTGAATGGCTGTTTTAATTAACGTCGTTAAACCTTTAACAATTTCATCACGTGACATCGATGGCATCGTTGGTTTATCGACTGTTTGCATTGGTAAATATGGAATATGAACGAATCCAGCTTTTAAGTTAGGTTGATGTAAAGCCGCATAATGTAAAGCTCCATACATGATGTGATTACAAACGAATGTTCCCGCTGTATTTGAAACAGCAGCTGGAACTCCTGCTTCTTTCATATCACGTACCATTGCTTTGATTGGTAACGTCGAGAAGTATGCCGCTGGTCCTTCTTCAAAAATCGTACGATCGATCGGTTGTTTTCCATCGTTATCAGGAATACGAGCATCATCTTGGTTAATCGCAATACGCTCAACGGTAATGTTCGGGCGTCCACCTGCTTGTCCCACACAAATCACAACATCTGGTTGCTCTTCTTTTAAAATTCCGTATAACACCTCAATACTACGATCGAAAACTGTTGGAATTTCACGTTTTAAAATTTGTACCCCTAAAATTTCATCTGGTAATTGTTTGACAGATTCTGTTGCTGGGTTAATGGCTTCTCCACCAAATGGATCAAATCCAGTGACTAAAATCTTTTTCATCGAAAATTCCTCCTCAAATTAACAAATTAAAATGCTAAAAAACGCATTAAAATAATATGAATAATTAACATGATAACCGCAAATGGAGCTTGCGCTTTAATGACACCGTATTGATTTTTAATATCTAAAATTGAAGCGGGAACGATATTGAAGTTTGCCGCCATTGGCGTTAATAATGTCCCACAGAATCCTGCAGTTAAAGCAAGGGCACTTGCAATTAATGGATTTGCCCCTAATGCAAAGACAAATGGAACTCCAATTCCTGCTGTAATAACTGAGAAGGCTGCAAAGGCATTTCCCATAACTGCTGTAAATAACGCCATACCCACACAGTAAGCTGTTACGCCTAACCAAATGTTCCCGGTAGGAACGACTTGACTTACTCCCTCGGCAATGACTTCACCAACTCCAGCAATTGTAAATAAAGTTCCAAGAGCGGCTAAGATTTGAGGTAAAATCGCTGTTGGTCCAACTTGACTTAATAAGCGAGTCGCCTCAGAATTAGCTTCCCCAATACTTGATTTTGAAATCAATAAGATGACAATTAACGCTCCAATCCCACTTAATCCAATGGCATTGTACGATCCTAAGTTTGTAAACTGGGCAATCACGAATGCTAAAATCGCTAAGACTAACGCTGGAATAAACAATTTATTTCCAATCTTAGCTGCTGATTCTTTTTTGAACTCTTCTGTCGTTGTGTTGAAGCTAACTAGTTTAACCTGTTTTGTAGCTGATAAGATGGCCATTACAATAATTAAAACTCCAACAATATTAGCTGGAATATAATCACCTAAAATAAAGATAATCCCTAAAAGCGACCAAAATAGAGCCGTTCCAACACGTGCTTGTTGTCCTTTAGTACGTAAAGCTGAGACAGCTAAGGAAACACAAATTAATCCAATAATCGCATAAATAACAAATAAAAGTACATTCGTCATTAGTTATTTCCTCCTTTCTTACTGCTCACACCATGTGCGCGTTGCATTTTTTTCTCGTTCAGTTTAAACTGAATAACCCCAAGAATTAAGGCAATCACTGCGATTGGTAACGTATACAACGCAATTGTTGTTGGTCCTTGCTTTGAATCAACCGTATAACCTAATTCATTTAAAGTTCCGACAATTAACATTACTCCTGAAGCACCAATAAATAAGTTTTGTCCAAAGAAGTTCCCATAGTTTTCAGCTGCTGCTGTTAACCCTTTAATGGTTTCAGAATCTTTTTCATTTAACTCTTTATAATTAGCGCGAGCTGCTCCTTCAGCCATTGGTAAAACTAATGGACGACCAAATTGAACATGGCCTGACATACGAATACTTAACGCTGCCATTAATAAACGGAACACTAAGTAAATCGAAAGAACACCATCCGCTTTTGCACTTTTTAATTGACTAATTAACCAAGCTGCGCGTTCTTTTAGACCATAACGCTCCATTAATCCGATAACTGGTAACGTAATGACAAATAACGTCATATAACGATTAGCAACGAAAGCTTCCCCTAACTTTGTTAAAATTTCATTAAAATCTAATCCTCCAACAAATCCTGTGGCAATCCCTGCTACCACAACGATGGCCAGTGTGTCGATTTTTAAGATGAACCCAATAATGATAATAAAAACACCGATTAAACTTAACACATCATTTCCTCCTTTGATTTTCTTTGTCTTAAAAAAATTATAACACAATTTTGACACATTTCGACATTCATTTTATGGAATGAGATCGATTTTTCTATAAAAATAATACAAATCATTATCTCTAACAGCTATTTTATCTATAAACGACACTAAGAACAGTATTCTTAATTTGATATCTAAAATATTGTAAAAAAACAAAGAAAAACCTGAGAAACCAACACTAAAGTGATAGATTTTCTCAGGTTTTTCTTTGATTAAGTTCTTTTGTATCCTCTAAGTTTGATAAAACTTAACTTCTCTGTACTATTTTCTAAAATAAGCCTGACTTCCTGCACCATCCGTTTCAACAACTAATTTAGCTGGAATTCTTTCTTTTAATTCATTCACATGTGAAATTACACCAATTAATCGACCATGATCCTGTAACTCCATTAAAATATCAATTGCTTGATCAAGCGACTCCGAATCGAGCGTTCCAAATCCTTCATCAATAAACATTGTATCTAATTGGATTCCTCCAGAATTTTGTTGCACTGTATCTGAAAGTCCTAATGCAAGTGCTAAAGAAGCTTTAAAACTCTCACCACCTGATAATGTATTGACGGGACGATTGTTGCATGTATGACTATCGTAAACATCTAAATCTAATCCTTTACGCCCTACACCTTTAACCTCTTCACGACGAAGTAAATAGTAACGTCGTGAGGTCATCTTCTGAAGTCTTACATTAGCTGCCGCTAATACCTCATCAAAGTAGCTGGATAACACATATGTTTCAAAAGACATCTTTCCACCACTACGTCCATTGGCTAATGAGTCTAACTCACCAACAATCGCATACTCTTGTTCTCTCTTTTGAATCGTTTGATATTTTTTGGTGACAGAGGCTAGAATCGTCTCATTTTGTTCAAGGTTCGCCATTAATGTCGCACGATCTTTCGTTATTTCAACCTTTCGACGATCAAGTTCAGCCATCATTTCTTCCAAGACACTTAAATCGACACGATCTTTACCTTTTAACTCTTCTTGAAGCATTTCTTGCATCTTCGTTGCCGTATGAAGCTCTTGATAATAATTTTGAACCTGTTGCTCAAGTTGAGCTAATAATTCAATCCATTGTTTTGCCTCTTCATAACGTTCAACTGATTCAAAATAAGTTTGAATTTGTTCAAAAAAGGCCTCGTTAGATTGCTCAAACTGTTCAATATAATAAGCTAATTGTTGATTAACCTCTTCAATAGCCGCTTTTAAACCAGCGATTTGTGTCGTGACTCGTTGATAATCTGCTTCACTTGAAGAAATATTTTGTTCCAGTTCAACTTTTCTCAATTCGACCTCACTCATCATTTGATTTAATACCTCTAATGAACGATAGTTTTCTGGGATACTTTCCTCTAAATCTTTTTTTGAACGCTGTTCAGCTTTATAACGGTCCCGTTGCTCTTGAAGTATACCTTGCTTTTGATCAATCTGCTGCTCTAATGGTTCAATCTCAAGTTTCAATTGTGTCAATCGTTGAATCTCACTCTCTAATCTTTCAACGTCTGAATGAACTTTTTCAATTAATTGTACTAATTCATTAGTTTCTTTTCTTAATGCCTCACTTAGCTGATCAGCGACTTCTTGATTTAATCTGAAATCAGATGAAATAATATGTCGTCCTTGTAATGTTTGAACCAATTCATTTAATGAGCGTTGCTCTTCTGATTGGGTAGTCTGTAACACTGTTAGCTCCTGTTGGACTTGACGCACTTTATTTTCTAATGATTCTACCTCAAAGCGAAACTGATCGAGCTCACTTTTCGACAAAATCTTTTCATCACTACGACGTGGATTTGGATGGTCTAAAGACCCACAGACCGGACAAGCTTGACCCACCTTTAATTCATTCGCTAATCGTATGGCGGCTGCATTAATGAACAACTCAGCTTGATGTTCATAAGCGTGACGCTGAGTCGTAGCGTCACTCATCAATTGCTGATAATAAATCTGCTGTGTTTCAATCAAATTCGTTGTTTTTTCATACGAATGGAGTCGATTAACCAGTGACTGAACATATTCAAAATCTTCATTTAATTTCAACTGTTTCAAATTTAACGTATGTTGTTGATCTTTAAAAGTCGCTAATTGCAATGTCAATTGCTCCAATTGTGAAACTTCTTGACGTAACACGATTAAACGACCTTCTTCGACTTCAAGTTCTGTCTTTAATGTCTGCCCACTTTTTTTAAGACTCTCAAGTAACTGCTGTTTTTGTTCTAACTGAGTAACCCCCTCGATATAACGTGATAAGTCACTCTTTGACTCAATTAAACCAGCAATTTCCTGTCTTAATGATTCAATGGCAGTGTAGCACTTTTCTACTAAAATGAACTCTGTTTCACACTCTTTTAATGAGTGCATTAACTGCTGCTGTTTCGTTGCTGTATCCTGTTGCAGGACTTGATATTTCAGACACTCATTCTCTAAATTAATGAGACCTTGTGCAGATTTTGCCTCTTGTATCTGTTTTTCTCGTTCTGAAATCGAGGCTTGATAATGATTTAATTGTTCTAGTGTCTGAATCACTTGTTCATATTGCATAAACTTCTCATTCAATCTCATTCCCGCTTCATGATGCGTGCGATGCTCTTGTATCATTTCATCTAAGCGATGTGACATCTCAGTTAACGTATTCGCCGATTCTTTCCAAACCACTTGTTGATTTTTAGCCATTTCTAATACGTTCATTAACGGCTGTTCTGGCTCAATCACATGTTCTTCATCCGTTTTAATGAGTTTTAACTCTGCCTGAATCGACTTTTGTGTATCTGCCACCTCTAACTTTAGTGTATTGGCTTGTTGAGTTAACTGCTCTTGAATCGTTTTATAAAAATCAGTTCCAAAAATCTTACGTAAAATCTCCTCTTTATTCGTCGTATTCGCAAGTAAAAACTCTTTAAAATCTCCTTGTGGAATCATCACAATCTTACGAAATTGCTCAACTTTTAATCCAATGATTTGTTGAATTTGCTCTTTTACCTCGGCATCCTTCGTTATTGGTGCCTGCTCACTTCCTATCTCTAGTAACTCCACCGTTGCAGGAACTTCTCTAAATCCATCTCCACGCTTTTTCTTTTGAAGTTGCTGTGGTGCACGTGTAATCTGATACGTTTTATCCTTCACTCTAAAACTAAACTCAACCTCAGTTTTTAACTCACTATCTTTTGCAAAATCACTACGGAGCTCTTTCCCTGTACGACTACCTCCACTCGTTTCACCATAAAGCGCATAACAAATTGCATCAAAAATCGTTGTTTTACCTGCACCCGTTGGTCCTGTCACAACAAAAATATCTTGCCCGTCTAAATCTTCCTTAAAATTCAACGTCGTTTGCTTCGCATAAGGCCCAAAAGCCGTAATCTTTAATGACAATGGCTTCATGTTAACACTCCCCTCTCAATTGTTGAATTAATTGTGTAATGAGCTGAGCTCCTTCTTCATGGATAGTTTCTCCCTTGTGATGTTCATAAAAATCAGCAAACAATTGCTCAGGTGTTTTTTGTTCACGAGCTTGCTTTGTTAATCCGCTTCCTTTAAAGTCACTATTATTTTCAAGGAGATCAAGAATCATCACATTCGGATACACTTGACGTAGCTTTGCCATCGGTTCTAATAATTCGCCTTTATCCGTTAAGATGACACGTAAATAATCCTCGCTACCTGGTTGATTCAACAAATCATCTAACTGTCCTGTTAATGTTCTTAAATCACGTCTTGGCGTTAACGGTAAAAGTTCACACGTTAGCTCTCCTGTTCCACTTAAATCAATCATCGTGACCGATTTTTGATAATTTTCTTCTGAGAATGAATACTTGAGTAACGAACCGCTATAACGAATTTTATCACTACCAACTTTTTGTGTTCGATGTAAATGTCCGAGGGCGACGTAATCAAAAGGCTCAAAATGTGTAGCAGAAACAGATTCTTTTCCCCCAACCACTAATTTTTTCTCTGAGTCTGATTCTTGTGGGTCCTCTCCACCAACAACAAACGCATGCGTCACTAACACGTTACGCTCTTCCTTATTAATCGGGTTAGATTCAAGTGTGACCCTCATTGCCTCATCGAGTGATTTAATGGTTTCATCTTGATGCGCTTCACGTACAACCGCGTAATCAGCAAAGGGAAGTAAATAAACATTCACAGGTCCATGCTCATCCTGTAGAACTACTTTTTTCATCTCTTTCGTATAACGCCCCGCTACATAATAATGAGCAGCTTCAAATAATTCATGACCAAAACTAATTAAATCCGCCCCATCATGATTGCCTGCCACCGCTAAAACTGGCGTCTTTAACTCCATTAATACATCTCTTAAAAACTGGCTATACAATGAAACCGCACGCGCAGGTGGAACACTTCGATCATAAATATCTCCTGCTAACAAAACAGCATCTGGTTTATACGTTTTAACATACTCTTTTACCTGCTCTAACACATACTGTTGATCCTCAAGCATTGAAAATGAATTAACAATTTTACCAAAATGTAAATCTCCTAAATGTAAAAACCTCAAACCAATTTCCTCCTCAAAAAAGCGAATATTTGTTCTCATTATAAGCTTTTTTTACAAGAACCGTCAATGAAATAAACCATCAACTCATCGACAACTTTCCCACTTTATTTCC
>OOCW01000436.1_pt1 | contig 41499 bp, 36 predicted proteins | sample 1671201 | NCBI WGS metagenome assembly OOCW01 (sample SAMN06348132, study PRJEB24527) | human gut metagenome | biome: human gut; feature: ankylosing spondylitis patient; material: feces | host: Homo sapiens | place: China | collected 2015-10
AAAAGTATGGAACAGAATTAGAGGAAAATTGGAACAGATATGAATTGAGATTTCGACAGGAAATGGCAGTAAGTGTAGTACGGGAATTATTGAGATATAGAGATGTGGCAGGACTGGCAATGGAAGTATTGAACAGCAAAATACGATTTTTAGAAAAGCCGACAGACAGCACGACAACACGAAAAAGGCTTTACCCAACCTATCAAGCGTGGGCGGAACTGATGAGAGATATAGGCAAGGTTAAACTTACCATGCAACCACAGAAGAAAAGTTTACAAAAGGTGTGGGAGTGGTTAGAAAAGTATGTTGCTCCGTCTTTGAAACTGTTTGCAGAGGTTGGAAAGATAGAGCAGAGAGATTATATTGGAAATCTTGTAGCAAATGGGAAAATGAATATCACACAGAAGCAGTTGTATGATGATTATTTAAAATCCTTAAAGTTAAGTGAAAGAAGAAGTTAAGGGGAAAGGTAATAATCAATCGGACTGGACATATAAATGCAGAAAGGACTTTTGGGAGTGAACATATTTGAAAAAGACAAAACTGAATATACGTTTTCATAATCCGAATACGGAGAAAGAAACCATTCAGTACATAGCAAAGATTTTTATAGCAGTAGGTGTCCAAAGATTAGAAAAAGAAGTAGAAAATACCATAAAGAAGAAAGAACATGAAACAATAGAAAGTATAGTATAGGAAATTCATCTTGAGAAACGATAATAACCATGATAAGATAAAGAAGTAACAGAGAGATAATATTAAAATAGGTAGGTGTTAAAGGTGAATATAGCCGCTTATTGCAGAGTATCAACGGATAAATCAGACCAGTTAAATAGTTTAGAAGCACAGAAAAAATTTTTTGCAGAGTTTACAGAGCGTAATGGACATAATCTTGTAAGACTATATGCAGATGAAGGTATTTCGGGTACAAAAATAAAAAATCGAAAAGAATTTCAAAGGCTAATGCGTGATGCAAAGCAAGGGCTATTTGAAATGGTTGTTGTAAAAGATATTTCAAGGTTTGCCCGTAATACTGTCGATTTCTTGCAAAGTATTCGTGCGTTAAAGGCACTTGGAATTGAAACAACATTTTTAACAGCGAATATGACAGTATTAGGGAACTCAGAATTTGTTCTGACTATTTTTGGAGCATTAGCACAAGAAGAAAGTGCAAACACTTCAAAAAGAGTGAAGTTTGGTAAAAAACTGAACGCAGAAAAAGGACGAGTTCCTAATATTGTTTATGGATATGATAAAACGATTGGAGATTACTTCAATCTTGAAATAAATAAAGAAGAAGCGAGAATTGTAAGACAAATTTACAAATGGTATATTAATGAGGGGTATGGTGCGGCTAAAATTGCGAATATGTTGAATGAGCAGGGGATAAAAACAAAACGTAATTGTGCGTGGAGTCAAAATGCGATTTGTCGTATTCTTACAAATGAACTTTATATGGGAAAAATCATCAACGGAAAAGAAGAAGTGGAGGACTTTCTGACAGGGGTAAGAACTACGAAAGACGAAAGCGAGTGGCTAATTACAGACAAGCCGGAACTTAGAATTATTGAACCTGAAATATTCGATAAAGCACAGGAAGTTTTAAGAGGTCGTCATAAGGCATTTAAACTAAATAAAGAAAGACAGAGCAACAAATACATTTTTAGTACCTTGATTAAGTGCAAAGAATGTGGTTGGTCTTTTAGAAGAACTGTCAGAACCTATAAGAATACCTATATCCGCTGGGTTTGTTCGGGGCATAATGGAAAAGGGGCGGATAATTGTCCCAATGCAGTCACGATAGATGAAGCGGAACTGATACAGGCGTTAGATGAATATTTTAAGGAGATTTTAAAGGACAAGAAGAACATTATAAACCGCATTGTAAGAGAGTTTAATCGGATATACAAGAAAAAGGAAGATAACGAACAGTACGAAAATGAACTAATAACAGAACTTGCAAGACTGAAAAAGACGAGAGAAAAATATATGGATATGTACACAGATGATTTAATCAGTCGTGAGGAACTTAATGAAAAAATCGGAGGTATGAAAAAGAAGATTGAAAAACTGGAAAATGAGTTGAAATTGGTAGAGTATAATTTGAATAAAGGCGACCAGTTGGAAGAAATTGTACAGCATACTTTTAAAAATATTGAGGGAATTACTTCGGTTGCAGATATGACAAATGAGCAGTTAAAGCAGATTATACAGAAGATTGAAGTAGACAAAGAGGGAAATGTAGATATTTACCTTAGAATATTCGGCGATTTAGGTTTAGATGATAGCGTTCTAATTAGTTACGACTATACAAACCGCTGCATCGGAACGTACGCCATTGCAGGTATCATATGATCTACATGCTGCATTTTCCGCGGGAAATTCCTTGGTTCCATCTTCAGTTCCATATTGTTTGAAGCGGCGCGGCGGTTCTGCATATTGTTCGCACCGCAGCAGCCGCGATTCATACGGGATGAATCCATACCATGTTCCTCTTTCATTTTCTGTTCTTTATAGAGTATGAAGAAAATAAGAAAGTGTCAAAAAAGGCAGCGGTTTCTCTTCCGCTGCCTTTCTGTCATACTAATGAACTTTTCATCAAAACTGCATCTCATACAAATGCGCATAAATCCCGCCCTTCGCGAGCAGTTCCTTATGTGTGCCTTCCTCCGCAATTCCATTCTCCGTCAGCACCAGAATCCGCTTTGCATTCCGGATTGTGGACAGCCGGTGCGCAATCACGAAGGTTGTCCTGTCTTTCGCCAGAAGTTCCAAAGATTTCTGGACGACTTTTTCGCTTTCGTTGTCGAGCGCTGAGGTTGCCTCGTCGAAAATCAGGATCGGCGGGTTTTTGAGGAATACGCGGGCGATGGAAAGCCGTTGTTTCTGGCCACCGGAAAGTTTTACGCCGCGCTGGCCGATATCGGTGTCGTAGCCGTCCGCCAGCTCCATGATAAATTCATGTGCATTGGCCGCTTTCGCTGCGCGGATGACCTCCTCGTCGGTCGCATCCGGTCTGCCATAGCGGATGTTGTCGATGATCGTTCCCGCAAACAGGTACACATCCTGCTGCACAATACCGATCTCATCGCGCAGATCCTTCAATTTCACATCGCGGATATCCTTTCCATCCAGTAGAATCCTTCCTTCTGTCACATCGTAAAAACGCGGAATCAGAGAACAGAGCGTCGTCTTTCCGGCGCCAGAGCTTCCCACCAGCGCTACATAGTCTCCTGCCGGGACATGCAGATTCACATTGCTTAACACATTTTCCTTCGACTCCTCATAATGAAACGAAACGTTTTCAAATGTTACTTCACCCTGCACATTCTTCAGTGGCAACGCATCCTGCTTGTCCTGGATGTCCGGTGCGATGCTCATAATTTCCAGGAAACGTTCATAACCGGAATAACCATTCTGGAACTGCTCTGTAAAGTTCACCAGCTTTTTCACCGGATCTGTACAGTTGTTGATGTACAGAAGAAAGGTAACCAGATCCGCCGCCCCAAGCTTCCCGCCTGTCATCAGCAATGCGCCGACAATCAGCGAAATAACGGTAATCAGCGTCGAAAAGGCTCCCATTCCCGAATTGTAAATTCCCATATAGCGGTAGCTGACCTTCTTCGAATCGACAAAACGGTCATTTCCCGCATTGAACTTACGCATCTCTTCTGTCTCATTTCCAAACGATTTGACAACACGGATCCCCGAAAGACTGTCCTCAATCTGACTGTTGATATCCGCAATTCTGCGGCGGTTTTCCTTGAATGCACTCTTCATGCGGCTGTTCATCACTAACGCAAACAGCAGCATCACCACAATAACCACAAGCGGCACACATGCCAGCATAGGATTTACCACAAACAGAATAATCATCGCGCCGATCAGTTTGATAAACGAAATGACAATATTCTCCGGCCCATGATGTAAAAGCTCACTGATATCGAACAGATCGCTTGTGATGCGCGACAGCAGATGGCCAACCTTCTGGTTATCGAAAAAAGCAAACGAAAGCTTCTGATAATGGCCGAAGATCTCGTTCCGCATATCATGCTCAATCCGCGCCCCCATCACATGGCCGTAATAGGCAATATAAAAGTTACAGTACATTTCAACCAGAACCATAGCAATCATCAGAATACCGAGGCGGATAATCTCACCCGTTGCCTGCTCCAGCGGCTTTTCCACAACCGTACTCGTAATATACCGTACAATCAGCGGAATCACCAGTGTAATGGCTGCTCCAAGCATTGCAAAAAACATGTCGGTAAAAAACAATCCCTTATATGGAATGTAATACCGCGCCAGCTGGCGGATTCTTCCCTTCTCTTTTCCTGTTTCTTTTTCTTTACTCATCCTGTCCTCCCTTTCCGTTGGAAACCATTTTGTAATCTTTTCGGAACTCAGACGGTGATACGCCGCATGCCGTTTTAAATGATTTCATGAAATGCTTATCATTTTCAAATCCAACCTGTTTGGCAATTTCCGTAATTTTATCTTCTGTTTGAATCAACAGACGCTTTGCCTCCGCAATGCGGATCTCCTTCAGATAGTTCACAAAATTCACACCGGTATGTTCTTTAAACGCTGCTGAAAACAGCGAATAATTCATGCAAATATGGTTAGATACCATCGCCATATTCAGATCTTTTGCATAATTTTCCCGAATATATGAAATTGCCTCTTCCATTTTTTCTTTTCCGGCTGTCTGACTTTTCAGGCTTTCCCTGTAAACGTGTATCCATTCTTCAAACGCATCCAGAAACAGATCTGCATCACGGTACTGCAGAGGACGCGGACATTTTTCCTGTTTTTCCGGCATGCGGTAAAAAAGATCCAGTTCTTTGCAGATTGCTTCCGTCACTGTCAGAAGCTGATAGGGGGAGACCCTCTGATGCGCCGCCTCAAAATACCAGTTCCGCATTTTTCGCAGCACAGTATCTGCCCGGTCCGTTGGCACCTGCAGAATAAATTTTTCCTGAAACTGTGCCAGCTCCGGCTTTTCCTCAAAACATTTTTTCTGATATTCTTCCACAGGATTTTTCTGTATAAATGCCATTTCCCGGGCCAGCAGTGCTTCCTGGTATGCCTCTGGAATTTCCATCACAGAACGATGTTCTTTTCCCACTCCGAGACAAAATCTCTCATCTTTTTCTTTCATGATCCGCTCTGCCTCCGGTTCCGGCAGAAGATACAGAACTCCTCCTTCTACGCCTTCCAGCAGAATTCCGCTGCATTTCGAAAACCGTTCCCCATTTGCCTTGCTGGTCAGCAGGATCCGGAAGCTGTCGTTTCCGATGTGGCGCCGGAGCCTGCTTTCCATATCCATCCATTCTTTTTCTTCGGCCATTTCTGCATTCATCATCAGATAACGGAGCTGATTTAAAAAGCACCGTTCTTCCTCTTCTTCCGTTTCCCGGGTCTCCGAAAGCTCTCGTTCCAGATTTTCCAGAAGCTGTTCTATCGTCTCCCGCTTGATCGGTTTTAAAATATAGTCCCGAACTCCATGTTTCATCATTTCAACCGCATAGGAAAATTCATCATAGCCACTTAAAACAATAACAACAGGTTTCTGTGACAGCTCCTCCATTTTGTTGACCAGTGTCAGACCGTCCATTTTGGGCATACGGATATCAGTGAACATGACGTCCACCCTCTGTTTTCTCAAAATCTCCAATGCCTCTTCTCCGTTTCGACACTCCAGAATCTCCTCCACCGGCACGCTGCTTCGCCGGATCATCGCCACGATTCCCTGTCGAATCAATTTTTCATCTTCTACAACCAGCAGTGTATTCATTTTCTTTTTCTTCCTCTTTCTCGTCACCCTCTTGATCCATCGGAGAATATTTCCCCCTCGTGATGGGAAGATGAATGCTCACCTTCGTATAGCAATGCTCTTTTGTATAAACTGACAGTCCATACTCTGTTCCAAATTGAATGTGGATTCTGTCCTGTACATTCCGAAGCCCGATTCCATGTTTCGGCTGTGTATCTGAATTCAGGCGCATTCTTAGTTTACGTCTCAGAATTGCAAGCTGCTTTTCTGACATGCCTATTCCGGAATCTGTGATTTCAATCTCAAAGCTCTTTTCATGCTCTATTCCTTTGATTTCAATGACGGCGTCTGCATCCAGCTCCTCAATTCCATGTGTGATTGCATTTTCCACAATCGGCTGAAGAGACATCTTGGGGATATCCTGCCGATACAAATTTTCCGGTATCTGAACAGATAATGTAATTGTGAAATCATACCGCAGATTCATCAGTTCCACATAGTTCTGAATATAATTCATCTCATCCTGAACGGTTACCAGAAATTTATTCCAGCGCATATTGTAGTGCAGCATTTCACCAAGTGCTGTTACCGCATCGGAAATCGTATACTCTTCATTAATCTCAGCCATCATCTTAATGGATTCCAGAACATTATAAATAAAATGAGCGTTAATCTGGTTCTGCATTGCCCGGATTGCCGTATCTTTCAGCGCTGCCTCCCTTTTGATGCTTTCCTCGTTCTGTTTCTGAATTCTCTCCAGCATTCCGTTGATACCATAGCTCATTTCCCGCATCTCTTCTGCGCTGTAACAAACCTTTATCTTTGTTGTTCCATTGTCAATCTGACGCATCTCACACAGGACGTCATAAAACTCCTTCAGCAGGCCACGCACAATCAGATTGACCACCACAATCAGAAGCAGCCCGAAGCCGGCAAATTCAAGCAGCATTCTCTGCTGCTGTTTGATCATGTTTCCGGTTGCATCATCCAAATTGGTCAGTGTTACAAACATTCCATTGAGTTTATCGACTTTCCGAAGCACAATTGCAACGTTTTTCCGGTCAATCACCGCGCTCTGCTGACTCTCTTTTCTGTCACGGATTCCTGCCCGGAACAGAATCAGCCCCCGATAGGACTGCCATTTGCAGGCTGCCGCTGTTTTTCCGCAGTCATATAAATTCCAATTTTCATCAACAAAGCAGGCCCAGCTGCTGTCACCGGATCGATAAATTTCGGGAAATATGTCTGCCATACGCATGGATACCTCGATCACGCCAAGCCTTCCTCCGCTTTGATCCCGCAGTTCCCGTACATAAGTCATCAAATGGGAACCTTCTTTTTTTGTACCGGAGATAATATTTTTTTCCTGTATGTCAAAAAACCACTGTCCTCCGCCCTGATAGCTTCGGTACCAGGCGCAGTTTTTCATCTTTTCCTTCTGGTACAGGATCGGCTGCTGCTCCAGAAAACCATCTGCCATGGCAAAAATATGGATCTGGTACAGATCTGGCATTGCCTCCTGCATTTTATCGATTATGCTGATGCTGTTGTTTCGAAATTGCTGATAATAGCTCTCCGAGATCTCCTCTCCCCTCCTGAGATGAAGAAGATATTTTTCCAACGGTTCATACTCCTGCAGCGTATCTACAACCATTGAGCAGGCATTCGCTTTTGCATTCACCTCCGCACAGGTAAGATCTATTGCCGTTACTGCTTCATTTACCCCATGATCTATGGCATTCTTTTTGATACTCCTAAACCCAAAGCACATCATGCCAAAAAGCGGAATAAAAATAAAGATCAACGTTGTTACGGTAAATTTTTGGTTCAGTTTCAGTCCGCGAAACCAGTTTCGCATTTTTCATCCCCCAGTTTTCTTTTCGGTTCTGTAACCTTACTAATTTTACCAGTTTTTTCTTTAAAAAGCAATTTTTTCAGAAAAATTATTGACAAAAAGAGAAGACGGTACACTTTTTTTCCGTGCACCGTCTCTCTTTTCGCAAGACTCATATATGACGCAAAGCATGATTCCAGGGAAACAGCTTTCGTACCATTGTTATACTGTTGTCAGATCCCACGGTTCATAAATCTTTGGAACATCGCTGATCAGACGTTTGGTATACGCTGCTGTCGGGTGAAGAATTACTTCTTCTGCCGGTCCCGATTCCACAAATTTTCCATGCTCCATAATATAAACATTATCGGATACATAGTAAGCAAGACCAATATCGTGGGTGATGAAGATAATCGTCATATTGATCTCATCACGCAACTTCAGCAGCATATCCAGGATCGTTGCACGTGAGCAGGCATCAATCATAGACGTCGGCTCATCGGCAAGCAGAATCTTTGGTTTCAGAAGGAAAATACGTGCAATCATCAGTCGCTGCATCTGGCCTCCTGACAGCTCAAATGGATATTTGTTTGTCAGTTCTGCGTATTTTAAGTTTACAAAGCTGCAGGCCTCTGTCATCAGACGTTCTTTTTCTTCTTTCGGCAGATTCTTGTCACCGCGCATATTAATGCAATCCAGCAGAACAGAATCTACACGTTTAAACATATTGTAGGAAGCAAACGGATCCTGGAAAATCGCCTGAATTCCCTTCCAGTACTCTTTTTTCTTCTTTCCGTTCGAGATGTCTCTTGGTTTACCCTGGAAATCAATTTCACCTTCCGTTACGCTGATCAGCCCGAGCAACATCTTCGAAAGGGTTGTTTTTCCGGATCCGGATTCTCCTACGATAGAAACAAATTCACCTTCATGAAAATCGAAATCAACATGGTCTACAGCGACCGTTTTTGCATCGCCAAAGCCAAACACTTTCGTTACGCCTCTTCCGGAGAGGCATGGTTTTAATTCTTTACCATCACGCATTTGCATACACCTCCCGAACCTTTCTCTCAGACATCAGGCAGCGGTACTCTCTTCCGTTCGGCAGTTCGATGACCTCTGGTTTCATACCGCGGCAGGTTGGCTGTGCATAAGGACAGCGGTCTGCGAAACGGCAGCCCTCCGGCGGATGCTTCAGGTTTGGCGGAGTTCCCGGAATTGCAGTCAGCTTCTGTTCTCTTACACCTTCCTCCGGAACGATGATCGATCCCATCAGACCTTTGGAATATGGATGCAGCGGATCGAATACCATTTCTTTTGCGGTACCTTTTTCTACAATCTGTCCAGCATACATAACCATAATATCATCGGTTACGTTGTAAAGAAGCGGCAGCTCGTGTGTGATGAAGATCATGGATTTGATAAATCCTTTTTCCATCAGATCACGCATCATTTTAATAACCATTTTCTGGGAAGTTACATCCAGCGCGGACGATGGCTCATCGGCGATCAGTACCTTCGGAGAAAGAATGGTCGAAATTGCGATAACGGTTCTCTGTTTCATACCTCCGGAAAGCTCAACCGCATGCTTTTGCAGTACCTCCTCCGGCAGGCCTAAGATCTGAAAACGTTCTTTTGCCAGATCATAAATATCCTTTCTCGGCATTTTCGGATCATGCGCATGAATAACGTCTTCTACAAATCGGATGATTTTCTGTGTCGGGTTCAGAGCATTCATTGCTGCCTGCGGAATGTAGGCGATCTCATTGCCCAGAATATTTTTCCGGACATCGTCTGGTTTCATTCCGGAAATTTTTCTTCCATCTACGATAATATCGCCGCTGATGTAGTGAAGCGGTGCGAAATAATAGCCCATCAGGGACAGTGCCAGCGTCGATTTACCACAGCCGGACTCACCTGCTACACCGAGGGATTTTCCCTCCTCAATCTTCAGGGAGACTCCGTCTACGGCGTATACATCTTCATGAAAACGAGTTACATATTTCGTTTTCAGATTGTTTACTTCCAGCATTACTTTTCCCATAGCTGCCTCCTTAGTCTCTTAACTGCGGGTTGAATACCTGGTCAAGACCGGTGTTCATCAGGTTAAGAGAGAATGAAATAAGTGCGATTACAAGAATAACCGGGAAATATGCCCACCATGCACCGTTTAAGTGTGCATTGTACTGGGTTGCCCATTGCATCATAAGACCAAGTGTTGCAGTCTTTGTGGTTGCCGGTCCAAGTCCGATCATAGAAAGCTGTGCCTCTGCCAGAATTCCGGAGGAAATCTGGAGAATGAAGGCCATAACAACGTAGGATGCAACGTACGGAAGGATGTCGGTAAGGACAATCCGCAGCATGCTGTGGCCGGACAGTTTGGAAAGGTTTACATGGTCACGGTTTCGAAGAGAAATAACCTGGGAACGTACAGAACGTGTTGTCCACGGCCATGCGGTAATTCCGATCAGGAGTGCCACCATCATGATTCCCCTCTGAGACTCACCTACGCTGTAGGAGATGAGGATCAGGAGAACGAAGGATGGGATAACGGTGAACAAGTTGGTAAAGAACAGAATCAGGTTGTCCACAAAACCTCCAAGGTAACCTGCAAGAAGTCCGAGGAACAGTCCGATCACAGTTGCAATGATTCCCGCAACCAGACCAATTTTCAGGGATGAACCTGTTGCAGAGATCAGCTCAGTCAAAACATCACGACCAAAGTTATCTGTACCAAGAACAAAGTTCTGACGGTTAATGACATCTTTTTCATTGATGTACTGCTTGCTGTCGATGCTCTGAACCTCTTCCAGCTCACCGGTCTCTTCATTTTTCTCGGCAATAATGGTTGGAACATCCTCTAAAATACCGTCGATTTCGTTGTCAAGACGCTGATATTTTTTCTTTTTTGCTGCGATAAGGCCTTTCTGTTCTGCATTTGGGTCATATTTTTCCTCCCAGAGAGCAATCAGACCTTCTGCATCGGTAACATCGATTTCACTGGCATCTACACCGCCGTATTTTTCCAGCCATTCTGCCATCATAGAACGGTTGTCCATTGTCAGTTTGCTTTCAACGATGGATGCGGTTGCATCAACATTCATCTTATACGTTTTGCCGGAATTTACGGTGTCCTGAATCGAAAGATAGGTACCCGGTTTGAAAAAGTTTCCGTTTCCGATCATTGCCAGCGGATCTTTTGCCACAACAAGCGGATAGATGATAATAGTCAGGAGAATTGCCAAGAAGATTACAAATCCTGTCACGAATTTTCCTGAATGAAAAATCTGTTTGATTGTATTTTTCATAGCGTATTCTCCTTTCTAATCCTGCTGGGATGCTTTGACACGTGGGTCAATGACTGCATACAGAAGTTCAACAAGCAGGTTGGCCAGCAGAACCATGATAGTAATGATTAACGTACAGGCAGAAAGCAACGGATAATCCTGGCCGGTAACTGCTGAGAGCATCGTTGTTCCAAGTCCCGGATAACTGAATACCATCTCAGCTACCAGGTTACCGCCTATCATGGTACCAAGGGACATTGCAAGACCGGTGATCTGCGGAAGCATTGCGTTACGGAACACATATTTCACAATCGTATGATCCTTGATTCCAAGGAAACGACTGTATTTTACATAGTCGGCATTCAATTCATAAATTGACATTGAACGCATACCAATAGCCTGGCCGCCGATCGTGATGATTACGATAGACCAGAACGGCAACTGGTAATGTGAAAGCACAGATTTCATAAAAGCAAGGCTCATATGCGGAATCATACTGCTCGCATAGCCGCCTGCTGCAGGTGCAATATGTAATTTCAGTGAGAAAACAAATAAAAGTACGGTTGCCATACCAAAGGCAGGTACGTTACTGATAAACAGGAATGCCGGAAGGATTGCCTTGTCGAAAACACCTTTCATGTAAGCTGCAATTGCACCAAGCAGGTTACCAAGAATCCATCCAACAATAATGGCCGGAAGCTGTAAACATATGGTCCACAGAACCGAACTGGAAATAATATCGGATACGGTACGCGGATACTGGCTGAAAGAAATGCCGAAATCACCGCGAAGTGCATTTTTTACCCAAGTAAAAAACTGGACATACATTGGTTTGTTAATACCAAATTTCGCTGCATAGTCTTCATATACTTTCTGAATTGCAGTCGCATCGGTCATACCTTCTACCGATTTGGACGCAATAGTTGAAACCGGATCGCCCGGCATCAGACGCGGAAGAATGAAGTTCAGCAGCACTGCAAAGACTAACGTCAAAAGATACCACATGATCTTCTGCGTATAATACTTTTTCATTCCTTTCATAGAGGAACCCTCCTTCTGATTTTGTAAAAGCGGCCGGAGCACCCCGGCTCCGGCCGCCTCTGTTACAATTCAGTGTGTGCTTTCTTTCTGTTTGGCAAATCAGCCGTCAATCAGTTCCAGATTGTACAGTGCTGCTACGCCATAACCATCGGTGCAGTCCATCGGAGGAACATTGGTTCCATCGTCTTTCTGCGGATAGTTGGTCCATACGGACTCGTTTACTTCGTGGAATACCTGCGGTCTGTACATCAGCGGTACACACGGGCAATCTTCCAGCATAATCTTGGAAAGTTCTGTATAGTAATCTTTCAGTTTTGCATCATCGGTCTCATGAGGAATTGCTGCAAGGATTTCATCTACACGGTCGTTCTGATAATGACCGAAGTTACCACTGAAGTTAACCTCAAGATCGTTGTAATCAGAGCTCATGAAGAAACGGCATCTCATGTACGGGTTGGCAACCGATGTACCAGGGCCGGACTGCATGGTGATTTCGAAGTTTCCGGTACTGTAATCCGTGCTGTAGTTTGCTGCTTCCGGGAAGTAGGTCTCAATGTTGATACCAATATTCTTTCCTGCTGCTGCTACGATTTCAAGGGTTGCATTCCAGTCAGACCATCCTGTCGGGCACTCAGCCTTATAGGAAAGGTTCTTTCCGTTGTACTCACGGATTCCGTCTCCGTCGGTGTCTACGATTCCGGCATCGTCCAGAAGCTTCTTAGCACCTTCTACATCGGCATTGGACCACTGATACTCTTTTAAGGCATCCTGATCCACCATAGCCTGCTCAGCATCGGTCGGGTTCATGACAGAACGCGGAACATCTGCGAAGGTAGGAGACTGTCCGGACATTGCTGAAGAAATAACCTGATCGTAGTCAACTGCCATAGCGATTGCCTTACGAACAGCTACCTGATCCAGTCCTTCTACTTCTGTATTAAAGAACAGGGTAGGCATTGTCATACACAGCTGATACGGTGCTTCATCAACATAGGTAGAAATCGGAAGATCCTGCTCTAACCACAATTTCTGAAGGTCTGTGATGAATATCTGTGCCACATCAATATCACCATTCTGGAATGCGGTGGTAGCTGCTGCGTTATCTTTAAAGATCGGGTGAGAAATATATTTCGGAACCGGAAGCTTACCCCACATGGAATCTGCCTGTCCCCAATAATTATCATCGCGGATCAGAACTACGTTCTGGTCATTGTCAAAGTATTTTTTGTACGGTCCGGAAGTTACCAGATCGTCCATCTTATCCATTTTAATTGCTTCAGCATCGTTGTTGTTTCTGTCAGCTACGGTCTTCAGATAGTTTTCCTGCATGATATAAAGCATTGGAAGATATCTTTCCGCAAGAACCGGGTTAACTGCTTCGCCGGAGTCATCGGTTGTCAGTTTGAAGACTACGGTACTGTCATCCTGTGCAACAACATCTGCAATGTAGCTCTTCATTTCAGCGCCGGTAGAAGAATTGTAATCTACATGTGCATGATAGGTAGCTGCTACATCTTTTGCAGTAACCGGTGTGCCGTCATTCCATTTTGCGTCAGCTTTGATTTTCACTGTGATCTCGGTACGATTGTCGTTCCACACTGGATCTCCGTCTGCAAGCAACGGATACATTTTTGCATCCAATGGATTCCACATATAAAGAGTTTCATAAACAAGTACACGTGAAGCATCGCCCTGTGCTATAACCATTGCATTGTTTGAGTTTGCGGACATTGGGTTGTAATCGTTGACGGTACCCCACTGCTGTCCTGCGAAGTAAAGAGTTTCATTTCTTGGAAGCTCTCCTACCACATCATCTGAACCTGTGGTATCTTCGCTGGAAGCATCTGCTGTGCTGGAAGATGCTGCTGTGGCATCGCTTGATGCATCTGCTGTTCCGCTGGAGGATGCTGTTGCTCCTCCGGATGAACCGGTGCTTGTACTTCCACTGTCTCCACATCCAGCAAGCATCGTTCCTGCCATTGTCACTGTCATTAACAGTGCAAGGACTTTCATGTTACGCTTTTTCATACTTTTTACCTCCTTAAGGTTTTCGTTCTTGCTTGATGAGTTCATTATACACAAAGGCTGTTAGAAAAACAGTGTCTATTTTTTGTTTTTGGTGTTCTTTTTTTGTTTTGCGTTGGTTGAGTTGCTTATTTTTTCCTTTATAATTTTCTTTGTTCTGCTCACTTTTCACATATTCATTTTCGCAACATCTGCACTGTTTCGTCATTATGATTATTTGTACCATTTTTCCGTCTTTTCCGACATTTTTCCGTTCGCTTTTTCCATCTGTTTGTGCTATGATGAATATCGTATCAATTTCAGGAGGTTTTTTCTATTATGAATACTGTTTCTCATAAGTACCGACAGTCAGCGCTTCTGCTTCTGACCGCTGCGATCTGGGGTTCTGCCTTTGTCGCACAGCAGACCGGTATGGATTATGTCGGACCTTTTACGTTCAACGCGGCACGAAACCTGCTCGGCGGACTTACGCTTCTTCCGCTGATTGTCTTTTTCTCCTCGCGTAAAAAGCGAACCCTACCGCCAGATGCTTCGTCAGAAAATGGCACACAGCCAAAAACACTCTGGGCGGGCGGTATTCTCTGCGGCATCGCACTGTTTGTCGCCTCGACCCTGCAGCAGATCGGCATCCAGTACACAACCGTCGGAAAGGCCGGTTTTATCACTGCACTTTACATCGTCCTTGTTCCGGTCTGCGGCCTGTTCCTCCGAAAACGAGTACAACCGAAGGTCTGGCTCGCAGTTCTCATTGCCGTTGCCGGTCTCTATCTGCTCTGCATGACAGACGGATCCTTCTCTTTGCAGAAGGGCGATCTTCTTGTGCTTGCCTGTGCGCTCGGATTTACCGTACATATTCTGGTTATTGATCATTTTTCTCCGCTTGTCAGCGGCATCAAAATGTCCTGCATTCAGTTTTTTACCTGTTCGATCCTGTCCGCTGTCTGTATGGTTCTCTTTGAAACCGTAAACTTCTCCGATCTTCTGCACGCCTGGATGCCGATTCTCTATGCCGGAATTCTCTCTTCAGGTATTGGCTATACCCTGCAGATCATCGGGCAGAAAGGATTAAATCCTACCATGGCTTCTCTGCTGATGAGCCTGGAATCCGTTTTTTCTGTTCTTGCCGGTTGGATTCTCCTTCATCAGGCTCTCTCCGCTCGCGAGCTCTCCGGCTGTATTCTGATGTTTGCAGCGATCGTGCTGGTACAGCTTCCGAACTTTCACAAAGCCAATGCTGTTTCCTGATGTTATTCCTTTTTCAGTGTAAGAAAGATTTCTGTTTTGCGAGCTTCTTTCTTACGGCAGCTTGCTTTAATGACATAATTCCCCTCCGCCGCAGTGTGATCCTGCCCGGAGGGCTTTTTTTACGCCATCCGAAAATTTAACCGAATCGAGTAAGTCCCCTGCTTCCATTGCGAATATCCGCCTGCCTAACATTTTTATAGCATAAAAATACAAAATTCTGCATATTGATTGCAGGATTTTTTAATTCGTGCTACACTGTTTTTATTGTACCAATAAGCACTTATTTTTATTAGGAGGTTCTGTCATGCCCGTTTTTGATTTCAGCAATTCCCCGGAAAAAGCAAAAGTTTCCGAATGTACGTATACTGTTTTCCGCACAAACGCACCGTTTACTTCTCCGGATCAGCCGATCCTAATTCTGGATACAAAAGAGAAGGCTTTCCCGCATCATCCCTGTGGTATTTTCACAAACCCATCCAAACGGACCTCGTTTGAATTTAAAGACGAAGAAGATGCCTTCATTGCCGACATCCTTCAGATCGATGCCCGTTTTGTCAGCCTTTTAAAATGGCTCGGTGAAAACCATATCAATGTCCGCCTTTCCGGTACACAAACATCCGACGGTTATGCAGTTTACAAAATCCGCGAGATCGCTTTCGGTGGCGGCGCAAAGCTTTCGGCTGAGGATGGATTTTTACAGTTTATGATTGAACGTCTCCTCGCCAGCAATGCACCGGAAGAAGAAATCGAAGATGAAGACCAGGAAGAAACCGGTGACAGCATGAAACTCACCAGCATCCAATCCATTACTGATTTTATGAACTGTGCCGGAAGAACACTGCCGGATAATATCCGCCTTTGGGCGCGTCGAAATCTCGCTGTTGCCCGATCCCACGAGGTTTCTCCGGAGGAGCGTCGTCACGCACAGCGCGCTCTTTCCATGATGATGAATATCCAGTGGAAAAGCAATTATTTTGAAGCCATTGATCCGGTAGAAGCACGCCGGATCCTTGATGAAGAACTGTACGGCATGGAACGCGTGAAGCAGAGAATTATCGAAACTATCATTCAGATTAACCGGACTCATACACTGCCGGCCTATGGTCTGTTGTTGATCGGTCCTGCCGGAACTGGAAAATCACAGATTGCTTATGCCGTTGCGCGTATCTTAAAACTGCCGTGGACAACACTCGATATGAGTTCAATCAATGACCCGGAACAGCTGACCGGAAGCTCCCGCATTTACGCAAACGCAAAACCGGGAATCATCATGGATGCTTTTTCCATGGCCGGCGAATCCAACCTCGTCTTTATCATCAACGAACTCGACAAGGCTGCCTCCGGCAAGGGTAATGGAAACCCGGCAGACGTTCTGCTGACCCTTCTTGATAATCTTGGTTTTACCGATAACTATATCGAATGTATGATCCCGACCGTCGGTGTATACCCGATTGCAACCGCAAACGACAAGGACCAGATCAGTGCTCCGCTGATGTCCCGCTTCGCTGTGATTGAAATTCCGGACTACACACCGGAAGAAAAGAAAATCATTTTCTCCCGCTATGCACTTCCAAAGGTATTAAAACGCATCGGTATGAAAGAAAATGAATGCATTCTGACACCGGAAGGACTCGATGCCGTAATCTCCTGCCACGAAAACACAAGCGGTATTCGTGATCTTGAGCAGGCTGCTGAGCATATCGCAGCAAATGCGTTATATCAGATAGAAGTCAACCATGTTTCCTCTGTTACCTTTGATGCAGAAATGGTACGTGAACTGCTCTTGTCCTGCTGATCTGCCTTATTTTCTATTTTGAAGGCGTATCAGGGTACGGCGAAAACCAGTGACGCAACAATTCACGCTCTGTGGTGCTGAAATTTTTTGCATTATTTTGGAGTGTGCTGTAAAATAGTTTCCTGTCCCCTCAGTCTGTACTTTCGGGCCGGGAACTATTTTATTTCTCCAGATATTTTCATAAAAGAAAGCCCCTGACACTTTCATGTCAGGGGCTTCCTTTCGGTCAATTCAGAAAATTTATTTCTGCGGACCAGCGGAAACAAGTGCTTTACCAGCAGCGTTTCCTTCGTATTTTGCAAAGTTCTTGATGAATCTTTCAGCCAGATCCAGTGCTTTGGTCTCCCACTCGGAAGCATCAGCATAGGTATCGCGAGGATCCAGGATAGCCGGATCAACGCCCGGAAGTTCAGTCGGAACTTCGAAGTTGAAGTACGGAATAGTCTTCGTCGGAGCTTCGTTGATAGCACCGCTTAAGATTGCATCGATGATTCCACGGGTATCACGGATGGAGATACGTTTTCCGGTTCCGTTCCAGCCTGTGTTAACCAGGTATGCTTTTGCTCCGCTCTTCTCCATTTTCTTAACAAGCTCTTCTGCATATTTGGTTGGGTGCAGTTCCAGGAATGCCTGGCCGAAGCATGCAGAGAAGGTAGGAGTCGGCTCGGTAATTCCGCGCTCGGTTCCTGCAAGTTTTGCAGTAAATCCGGACAGGAAGTAGTACTGAGTCTGCTCTGGTGTCAGAACAGATACTGGCGGAAGTACGCCGAATGCATCTGCGGACAGGAAGATAACATTCTTAGCTGCCGGTGCAGAAGAAATCGGGCGAACGATGTTCTCAATGTGGTTGATCGGATAAGATACACGAGTATTCTCGGTTACGCTCTTATCATTGAAGTCAATTTTGCCTTCTGCATCAACAGTAACGTTCTCAAGCAGAGCGTCACGTCTGATTGCGTTGTAGATATCCGGCTCAGACTCTTTGTCCAGGTTGATAACTTTTGCATAGCAGCCGCCCTCGAAGTTGAATACTCCGTTGTCGTCCCAGCCGTGCTCGTCATCACCGATCAGAAGACGTTTCGGGTCTGTGGAAAGTGTTGTTTTTCCTGTTCCGGAAAGTCCAAAGAAAATTGCGGTGTTCTCACCGTTCAGGTCTGTGTTTGCAGAGCAGTGCATGGAAGCGATGCCCTTCAGCGGCAGATAGTAGTTCATCATGGAGAACATACCTTTCTTCATCTCTCCGCCGTACCATGTGTTGACGATAACCTGCTCACGGCTTGTGATGTTGAATACTACTGCTGTCTCAGAGTTCAGACCCAACTCTTTGTAGTTCTCAACTTTTGCTTTGGATGCGTTGTATACAACGAAATCCGGCTCGAAGTTCTCAAGCTCTTCTGCTGTAGGTTTGATGAACATGTTAGTTACGAAATGTGCCTGCCAAGCTACCTCAACGATGAAGCGGATAGCCATACGGGTATCTTTATTTGCACCGCAGAATGCATCTACAACGAACAGTCTTTTGTTGGAGAGCTCTTTTTTGGCGATCTCTTTTACTGCTGCCCATGCTTCCTGGGTTGCCGGATGGTTATCGTTTTTGTACTCATCAGAAGTCCACCATACAGTATCTTTCGAATTCTCGTCCACAACGATGTATTTGTCTTTCGGTGAACGGCCTGTATAGATACCGGTCATAACGTTAACTGCACCAAGCTCTGTCTCCCGGCCTTTTTCATAGCCTTCCAGCTCTGGTTTTGTCTCTTCCTCAAATAACTGCTCATAAGAAGGGTTGTACACAATTTCTGTGGTACCGGTGATGCCATACTTTGTTAAATCGATCTGTGCCATCTTGTAATTAACCTCTTTCCTTTGATAGTAATACTGCTTCATTCTGCAAAATGCAGAAATTTGAAGGTATCCTTTAGAAGAAACCGGACCAGCCGACCTCTTCTACTCTAATTATACATAAAAGGCCAAAAAAATCAACTGAAAATCTTCCGTTTTTTTACAGAACGTGTCCCAAAATCTGTAAAAATTTTATAAACTTCGATTTTTCGAAGTTTTCTGACAATTGCATTTTTGTACACTTCATCCTGCAAATTGACATTTTTTGATTTTTTATGTTATAATATTAATAATTATGTTCGGAAAGAAGTTTCTTTATGTATTACGATCTGACCCGCGGGAAAATCTCCCGCTCTCTTATCCTGTTTGCCCTGCCGATGATCGCAGGAAATCTGTTGCAGCAGTTTTACAACATTGCCGACACCCTGATCGTCGGACGCGTTCTCGGAAGCAATGCGCTCGCCGCCGTCGGCTCCTCCTATACGCTGATGACGTTTCTGACTTCCATTTTTCTCGGCCTGTCGATGGGCGCCGGTGCGCTCTTTTCGATTTATCAGGGACGAAAAGATCTTTCTTCTTTAAAACTTTCGATTCTCCACGCGTTTCTGCTGATCCTTGCCGTTACGCTCGTGCTGAATCTCGCTGTTTATGCAGGCATCGAGCCGATCCTTACGTTTCTTCGCGTCCCGGATGAAGTCCGTCCCGGCATGCGGACGTATCTTCTGATTATCTTTGCCGGCCTTATTGCAACATCCGTATACAATTTCTTTTCCTGTATGCTGCGCGCGCTCGGAAACTCTTCTGTGCCGCTGATTTTTCTCGCTGTCTCTGCTGTGCTGAACATTGCACTGGATCTGCTCTTTGTCGCTGTACTGCCGTTCGGCATCGCAGGCGCGGCGCTCGCTACGGTTCTTGCGCAGTATGTGTCCGCCGTCGGTATTCTGCTCTATGTGCTGCTCCGCTGCCGCATGTGGCTGCCGTCAAAAAAAGAATGGCGTTTCAGCCATTCCATTTTAAAAGAGATTCTGAATCTTTCTTCGATGACCTGCATTCAGCAGTCGGTCATGAATTTCGGCATTCTGATGGTACAGGGGCTCGTCAACAGCTTCGGTCCGGCGGTCATGGCGGCATTTGCGGCCGCGGTGAAAATTGATACCTTTGCCTATCTGCCGGTGCAGGATTTCGGAAATGCCTACTCCACTTTCACCGCACAGAATTACGGGGCCGGAAATCACGAGCGGATCCGGCGCGGCACGAAAGATGCTTTTGCACTGAGCGCTGCTTTTTCCATCGTCATTTCTCTGCTTGTCAATCTGTTCGCGCATCCGCTGATGCAGATTTTCGTGAAAGCATCAGAAATGGAGGTCATCGCGATCGGCATACAGTACCTGCGGCTGGAAGGCTCGTTCTATCTCGGCATCGGATGGCTGTTTCTGCTGTACGGGTATTACCGCGCTGTCAAACGCGCCGAGATGTCGGTTGTTCTGACCGTCATTTCGCTTGGCATGCGTGTGGCGCTGGCATACCTTTTCTCCGCCACGGCGCTTGGCGTTGCCGGAATCTGGATCGCCATTCCGATCGGCTGGGCACTGGCTGATATGACCGGACTTTTCTTCCTGCGGCGTGCATTCCGATCGCAGAAGCCTGCATAAGTTCCGAATCTTATATCGCAGTACGGTTTTCTGCGGATAAACTGCGGAACTGCCCCGGCGTCTGGTGCATGCGTTCCTGGAAGACGCGGTTAAAATAGCTGATATTTCGGAATCCGCAGTCGCTCGCAATCTTGCTGATCGCCTCCTCGGTGGAAAGCAGCAGCCGGCAGCTCTCGGCAATCCGCAGGTTATTGACATACGTCACGGCGGAAATATGCATAATCGACTTAAAGAAGCGGCAGAAAGCGCTCTCACTCATATGAAACTGGCTCGCCAGTTCCGCGATTTCGAGATCCTCACAGAAATGAGCATTCATGTATGTGAGGATCTCTTTCATTCTGCTGACACGGTAATTCGTCGAGGCATCCGTTTTTCCGCCGTTCTTTTCTGCCGCACTGTAATATCCCTGCCAGATTTTCAGAAGTTCCGCTTTTAACAGCAGCTCCCAGCCCGGTTCTTTTCTTTCCTGCAGATTTCGGATCTCCTGCATGGCCTGTGCCGTTTTTTCTGCAAGGCGTGTCCCCCGCTCTGTCTTGGATGGAAAACGGATCTCGGAGGACAGCACTGGTTCGATATACTGCTGCTGGATCCGGTCAAGCGATGTGCCGGACAGAAAACGCGGCTGGAATACAACGGCAAGAAACGTAAATTCCTGTCCGTCGATTCCCTCTACCTCATGCAGACGGTTTGCATTGACAAAGGCGGTCTCCCCTTCCCGCAGGAGAAAGGTCTCGGTATCCATATGAAAAACAGCTTCGCCCTTTACTGCATAAAAGAGCTCCACTTCCTCATGCCAATGGCAGTACACCCGCACGGTACTCTGCAGGTCTGTCTCGAAAACGTGAATGCTCAGTGGAAAAAGCTCATCACCGTGGGGCTGTGTTTCTTTTCGGTAATTCATCTGTGAGAGCATATTTTTGTCTCCTCTCTTGTTTTGCTCTGCTGTCCCAATTGTAACACGAACTTTGCGATTCCGGCAAGTTTCCATGTTCTGCCGGCGAATCGCCCTTCCATGACCGTATTTTTCCTTCTTAAATGATAATAATTATCATATTTTATCAGCTTATTGACATTTCTTTTCATCCGCGCTATATTTTAGATACCCCGATAGGGTATGTGATTTCAAATTTTTCATCAAATCCCAGGAATACAGTCCGGCACGCTTTCGTTTCGCTGTATTCCCGGAAGAAAGCAGGTATTGTATGATTAAAACAGTCTTAAAAATTGATGGTATGATGTGCGGCATGTGCGAATCCCATATGAATGATGTAGTCCGCAAGAGCTGCTCTCCAAAGAAAGTAAACTCTTCTGCAAAAAACGGCGAGACCGTTGTCATCAGCGAAGCGCCGCTCGATATTCCGTATCTGAAACAGCAGATCAAGGACATCGGATATGAGCTGGTTTCGTATACGAGTGAGCCGTATGAGAAAAAGGGATTTTTCCATTTCGGACGATAAGCGGATTTCATGCCCTTCCTTTTGCAGTTTGTGCATCGGAAAAAAGCACCTTTTCAGAAGTTTATTTCCTTTTGGAAATCTGCCTCTGAAACGGTGTTTTCTATTTTTTATCTATGATTTGATCAGCCGCAGCAGCATCCGCAGGACGGCGGCGTTTCTTTCTCCTCTTTTTTCGGAGATTCTGCGCCCAGATCGTACCAGGTTGGGTCGATGTCGAATCTGCGGTTGTTTCCAAGATAGATCGGATGGGTCGGGTCTGAGGACAGGTAGGCGCGCTCGGTCGAAACCTTCCACTGTGCATCCCAGTCAATCTTCGGAAGTGCCAGATCGTAGTGTGTGCTGGCGCGGAAGCCGTCTTTCTCTCCCTCAATTCTTCCCTTGGCGTCTGCCGGCGGCACGGCAAAATCTGCAAAGAAGGTGTTCACACCGTCGAAATGGCCTTCGTTGCTTCTGGAGAAGGAACTGCGGTATACCGCGTTGTTGATATTATCGAAGAGCCAGAGATTCATCTTATCAATCTCTTCCCGCAGCTCCACCGGATACAGCTCCGGCGCGCCTTTTTTGTGCCATGGGCGGAAGTTGACCTCGAAATAAGTGGTCAGCCAGTTGTAATCGTTGTTGACTACCTTTCCCGTCGTTGTGTCGATCAGCGCCGGAACGGTCGTTCTTCCCTGGTAATCATCATCAGCACGGTAATACGCCTCAGAGAGGAACTGATCGCCGAGCACCGGGTCGATGTTGTTTTCATTGTAAACGTATTCCCAGCCAAGGTTTTTCTCATACGGGGCATGTTCTACCATATTGACGGAAATCTGATCTTCCAGGCCCTCCAGCTCTCTTACGATCGCCGCGCGGTTGGACCAGTGGCACAGCTTTGCCCAGACGAGACGGTATCTCTTATTACCTTCTGCCTTCAGATCGTTTTCACCGTCGCCGAACGGAGTCGTGAAGTGATTCGGCTGTCTGCGGAAATAGCCGTTTTTGTCGATCTCCGATACGGTTTCTTTTGGTCTTACGCGGATTTTTCTTCCATTTACAATCTCATAATCATAATTCGCCATTGATTTTCTGCCTCTCTTTCGCGTGTTCTATCGAATGAATTTTCAAATAGGAAAGCTTTTGTTTCCCTATTATTTCGCTATGTTTTCTATGCAGTTATCATACCATATCTGTCTGGTTACGTCTAATTGCTAATTCTTTAGAGCGGCTATAGAATTTTCTTATATTAAAAGGCCAGTGCCGCATTCTCTGCAAATGGGCACTGGCCTTGTTTTCGGCGCTTTTTGTTTTTCAGATTTTTCCTTCCCGGCGCAGATACACCAGAAAGCCGTTGCATCCCTCCACGACATCGCGGTACGTCGCCTCAAAATCTCCCGTATACCACGGATCCGCAATATCGCGGCCGGAACCGGCGAAGGAAAGAAATTTGTAAACCTTTCCATCCGGATCATTCTTCAGCATCCGGTTCAGATTGCGGATATTCGCGGTATCCATGCCGATGATGTAGTCGGCGCGCTCATAATCCTTCCATGTAATCTGCTTTGCGTGATGCGGCACGAGCGGAATGTGCTCCTCGCGCAGTTTATTGACTGTCCCGTAGTGCGGCGGATTGCCGATCTCCTCACGGCTGGTGGCGAAGCTGTCGATTTCAAAATTGCGGGCAAGGCCGAGGGAATTTACTTTGTGGGTGAATACGCTCTCAGCAAGAGTCGAGCGGCAAATATTGCCGTGGCAGATGAAAAGTACTCGTATCATAAAAATTTTTCCTCCTATAGCTATCCTCTTAATTAACGCAAATTCCAGATGCGTGAAACCACCCTTTGCAATCATTCGTGCTTATTGTTTCTAAGGCCGCTTTTACAGCCTCAGGTAGTTCAGCAGCAACACGGACTTTCCTCTTTCGGAGAAAGGCTTTCATTTTTGACCACATTTTTTCAATAGGGTTCAAATCTGGACTGTATGGTGGCAAATATAGATAGGAGATCCCAGCCTTGTCTAAAAGTTCCGTCACTATTTTGGCATGATGAGAACGCATGTTATCCATGATTACAACATCGTCTTTCTCAAGGCTCGGTATCAATTGTTTTCCCATATATTTACGAAATCGCTGTGCAGTTGTTCCACCTTGGTACGTAGTATATACCAGACTGCCGTTAAGCCGGATGGATGACAAAACAGTTGTTCCGGCAGGCGTGTTGATCGGGGTAGCATCCATGGCACGTTTCCCATGTACTGCATGTGCATAGTGTCTTGTGAGGTTTGTATTAATACCGCTTTCATCGAGATATATTTGATGTTCTGCATTTGCACCAGATATAGTTTCTATCCATTGACTGCGTTTTCTCTGCACATCGGGGACGATCCTGTTCTTTTGCGTGCAAAGATTTTTTCTTATAAGTATAATAAAACTATATTCTGTTCATTTTCTTTCTTTCCAGTTTATCCCAGTTCAGTTTGTTCTTCTTGTATCCCACAAATGCAGTCACACGGACAAACTCCAGATAAAAGCGGAGAAAAGTTGTTTCAAAAAAACAAGCAGTAATAGCAAGGATCAGCTCTCGAAAAGAAAACCTCTGGTCAATGGTATAGATTCTTGAAAAATATGCAGTTAATGTGAGTAAAATACCATACAGGGCATAGTATGCAAGAAATACCAGCATAAATTTCACATTCAGCATATCCATCATCACAGATAAAACCATTGTAAGTACACCCAAAAGTTCAATAAATGGTGACAATAATTCGTAAAGCAGAAAATAAAGATAGGATAAAAGTCCTACAGCTCCGTACCGTGGGTTTGCCAGCATTTTACGGTGTCCCCACATACACTGGAACAATCCTCTCTGCCATCTTTTCCGCTGCTTGCCTAATTCACTTAATTTTTCCGGAGTCTGCGACCAGCAGATGGCATCCTGTGCAAAATCAATCTTATATGGCTTACGATTCATGCGGCTGAATTCATGAAGTCTGACTACCAGTTCCATATCCTCGCCCATTGTACTGTTGTCATATCCGCCTACGGCAATCACTGTTTTTTTCTCAAATAATCCAAAAGCTCCGGATATGATCATGTTTGCATTGATTTTATCCAGCAGGATACGTGCTGCCAGAAAAGAACGGGCATATTCCAGGGATTGCATTCTTGCTATTATATTTCTGGGCAGCCTGTATTTTATCACATGACCTTTTTTTATGACAACACCATTGGCTGGGCGGACACTTCCACCAACGGCTATTACATTTTCGTCCTCCAGAACCGGGCGAACGATTTTCTCCAGCGAATCATGCTGTAAAATAGAGTCCACATCCATACAGATAAACCAGGGATACCTGGCTGCATTGATTCCGGCATTTAAGCTGTCTGCTTTTCCGCCATTCTTCTTGCGGATCAAAGTAATGGGCACTTTCTGGTTCGGGCATTCATAAATTTCTTCCTCAGGCTGACATTGGATCAGATGACGGATCGGGCGTTCCACTCGCTCCATATGAAATGCATCAATCAGAACCTGAGATGTTTTGTCTTTAGAACCATCATCTATTACTATAATTTCATATAGTTTATAATCCAGGTTGAGAAGTGAAGTGACTGTATCCTTCACCGTAACCTCTTCGTTATAAGCCGGAACAAGAATGGAAACCGGTATGTAATAGCTTTGCCACAGTTTATTGTGCATCTGTTCAAGGCGGTATGATCTGTACAGCTCAATTGCGCCTGCTACAACCGACAAAAACAAAAAGCTGGAATATCCAATCAGGTATATAATAAAAAACAGATTGACACATTCCAGAAAAAAACGAAATGCATCGGTCATAAACCCGCCCCCCTTTGTACTTTTACTTCATCCAGCTGGTACTCTAACATTTCTTTTGCGTAGCGGTCATTTCCCTGTAAAATATCAGCTAATGCATCCCTGTCTGTATTCAGAACTGCAAGGCTTTTTGCAGCATTATAACGGACATACCAGTTTTTACTGGAAGTCTCTTTTTTCAAGATTTCCAGTGTCTGCGGTCCGGGATACACAGCAAGAGCAGAAATACAGGCATTCTGCAATTCCCAGAACCCTTCCTTTTCTTCTTCAGCGTGATGAAGCAGAAAAGAAACACTTCTTTCATCCTGATATCTGCCAAAATAGCGGACACATGCGATTTGAATTTCCATATCCTGGCTTGTTTCCAGCATAGACAGCATTTCATCCTTCCAGTTTGACGATGCATATCGAATATAATCCAACAAGCTTACCTGCATCCTTGGATGAAATTCACTCAATTTTTTCCAAAGGAGTGGTATCAGTTCTTCTTTTTTATCGAAGGAAAGAAGTCCATCTGCAAGTATTTTTTTATGCGGAAGCAGCTGCTCATTTGCATCCAGAAATGTCAATGCCTGCATAACCGCTTGTATATCTTCTGAACTGTATAATGCCCGCAAAGCATTCTCCCTGCAATAGAGACTTTTATTTCCAAGCAGGTCAAAAAGAAATGGGAAAACAATTTCCTTAGCCTGGAATTTCGTCATATGAAATATGGCAAATACATAAGCCAGGCAGGCCTTTTCCATATCCGGTTTTCTTTTATAAACCGGTATCAGTTCTTCCATCAGCCGACTTACAGATGCTATTCCCTGCTGGAATTGTTCCGGCATACTGTTTTCAACTTTAGATAATGCTTCACTGAACGTCAGAAGTCTGCTGGCTGAATGAAGCTCTTTAACCAGCCTTTTTTCCTGCTTTTTATTTTCCGTTATATTTTCTGAAAACAACTGTCTGTATTCTTCGCAATATCGTTGTTCCCTCCTTTTCAGAACACAGGAACGATATCTTGAAATTATCTCTGTAAAGCAGTTAAAAATGATAATCCCCACACAGACAATAAAATAAAAAACAATCACAAGCTGCGCTATCATTCGTATTCCTTTCCTGTCCAGTATGTCTTCAGAACCTGGTATGCTTCTTTTAATCTTTCATGGTAGGATACTGTATTCTCCCATCCTTTCAGTTTAAGGCCTCCCATCTCGATTGTATTTCCTTCTCCGCCAAAACCTATAAACATCTCTTTGATCCCCACTGATTCAATGCCATAATTTCCGTCATAATAATCATCATGGATCTGCATTCGGGACGGATCAGAAAAATTCAGCAGCTGCCATGGGATTCTAATTTCCACATCATCTCCATTACAGATAAAATCTGCCCTGGAATCATAAGCAGATGCAGATGGATTTCCATTACCATAATACAGCTTTCCACTTTCAAAGGTTTTTAACGGTGTGGCAGCATCCTGATACTGACCAATAACATCCCGTAATACCATGCTGATATTTTCGAATACAGCGCTGTCCCTGGCTGGTGGATCAATATAAGGATCTTTTCCTGTAATATCTTCCTCATAATTGGCATGAATGGGATTATACCGATCCTGAACCAACAGACGAGTATTATCTTTTCCATTTAAGACCAGTACAAAATCTGCAGGTCTTTCAAATTCTGCTGTACAATTTTCCATACGGGTACTGCCTGTTTTTTTGGTCGTATCAACCGGAACATACAGCGTGTCATTTTCCAGATCAAAGTCCTTTTTATGGAGATATAAATAAACACCGGAGGCATCATACTTCACACTGATGAAAGAGCCGTCTTCATATTGGATCACCCTATCTTTATCCGTCCATTCGGAAGTATCACCGTCCACGTAACAAACACTTTCTTTTTCCCCACAGTCAAATGCCAGCAGGCCAAAATGCTGGTCATTTGTCTGAGCATCTTCCCAGTAAATATTACGGCTTAAATCTACAGCATACATGGTATTCCAGGTATGCTTGAACCATTCATCCTGCCAGGAATAGACACAGCCTCCGGAAAGTCCGGCAGCCATAATGTCTTCATAACAATCTACCAGAATCTTTCCCTGTTCTTTTTCAGAATAGTATCCAAGTCCTCTGCTGGTCACCTGATTCTCATGAATCTCACCTCGTCCTGTGGCTGCACCAAATTCAACAGCCAAAACCGGCATTGTATGATGTTCGTTTAAAAGTCTTAAATATGCCCGATAAGTATTCCGTTTTCCGTCAGGAGTGATACAGTCACTAAAGTCAATCTTTTTATCAGACAAGCTGTTCCATGTTGTGTATTCCATACAGGAAAAGTAATCCTGATCATATGGAGATGCACTGTAGCTGGCAAACTGACCTGATATAAATTTATCAGTTGCAGTTATATGTTCTGTGTCGATCCGGGCACATTTTCTGAAATATTCTGCAATCTCTTTAGGATAATCAAAGGGATCTGTTGCATTTCCACTGGAAAAGGAGATCAGACGCTGCTCATCATATCTTGTTGATTCATAGTGCAGCATCCTGTCACCTGTTTTGGCAAGCAGGGATTCAAAGGCAGAGGCATCTTTTGAAGCAGTAAGATAGGTTCCTTTATAAGGTTCCATATCCGGATATTTCTCATCTGTATATGCAACTGTTGTATCTTCCCATCCATTTCCGATAATATATCCCAGCACCCATTTCGAGACATCGTGTAAATAAAGTCCTGTACTTGTATCTGCATCATTATTGATGATAAGTCGTTTTCCATGGATCACATCTACAGTGACCAGGCAATTATCCAGAAGCTTTCCTGCAAAGGAGTCGGCATATGCATCCACTCGGGAGTTCTGTATATAATCATTTACCCAGATTCCCTGAAGTAAATATAACGGCTCCTCATGTTGGGAATTGTATTCATAGAACGCTTTATAAAAAGACGGATTCTGGACAGAATAGACTCTCAGCGTATTTGCTCCTGCTTCCTGGATCAGCTGAAACCAGTGCAGATAGGTTTCTTTGGTGATCGCATAATCTGTAGACCATTCACCAGGAATACCGCTTCCCATATCAATTCCCCTGACTTCAAATGGTTTCCACTTATCTTTGTCCTTTATAAGTATCTCTTTATTCTCAGTCCGGACAAATGTGTTTATATGATTGTCCCGGTCTGAGTCCATATAAAATCCGCCATAAAACACAGCTATAAATCCAATAAATAGAAGCAGAATGATGGCAGATATGCTGATAATAAATCGTTTCATATTTTAATCATTAACCTCATTATACTGCTTTACACGGGAGGATGCTGAATACTGACGCAGAGTCTCAATGTTTTCATCCAACCATTTTCCTCTGTTTCGCAAGTAACCTTTTAACTGTCCTTCAGCGGCAGATCTGCTGTCCAGATTTCTTGATACCGGAACCAGAAGTCCCTTTGCCTGCTGTTCTACACTTCCCCATCGTGCATCGTTTCTTGCAAGAGCTGGTGCGATAAAATCAAGGGTTTCATCAATATAACGATAAAGTGATTCCTCACTTAACAGACCTTTTCGCAAGGAATGATATCGCTGGATGATCCGTTCAGTAAAATCCTTATCTTTGATAAGCATTTCAAACCATAATCGGTTGTTCAGGAAAAATCCAGTATAAGGAAGTTCCTCCTCGAAATAGTTATTACAGGCATTATTAAAATCCCATACACACATATGATACAGATTATCTGTTCCCTTATAAATATAAGTGGAATAGTTTCCGGCATCTGCATTACTGGAAAGCTCATTGATAATAAAGTAATCTACAAAGCTGTCTACATCTATCATAGAAGTGTAGCCATGTTTTTCCCTGTCATAATCATATGAGTACAGAGTTTTTTCAAAATTTGAAAAATCCTGCCGGATTTCTTCTGTCAGTCTGGCATCCCTGTTCCTGCTTCCGGGATATTCTATCTGCAGCATGAAGGGGGTTTTGTAGGTATACGTTGTAAAGCTGTTTAAAGCTTCTTCGCCCGCATGCTGATGATCCAGGCGAAGCAGGTATCCGGAAAATGTGCTGCGCTTGGCATTTACACGAAGTCCCAGCCTGGCGCCATCTTTTCCGCCGGTTATCATTTCAGTCATTACATATAGACCTTCATATTCACCATTAAGAATTACTTCGCAGAATCTTACATTTGGCGCATAAGACATCATTTCTCCGACAAGATTGTAAAACATATAATTTCGTATGGCTGTTTTATCGAGCCAGGGACCGTATAATACCCATTCATGGTGCGCATCCATTCCCATAATGGAAAGCGGATTGTTTTCCCCTTTTTTATCTACAAGTCTGATGGCATAGCTTGGCTTATCAAACTCTCTTGAGGAATTACCTCTCATTCGTATGCGGATTGTAGAAGATACATCTGCCGTTTCATTTGCATGATGGTACTCTTTGCTGTCATTTCCGATTATATCCATCTGAGCAGCAATTGTAGTTTCCCCATCAGCAGCACGTGTATAAATGCGGTTGTTTCCATCATCCTTAATGGGTCTTCCCGGGATTACCACCCCATCTGTATCAATTTTGACAATCGGAAGATATGTACACAGACCGCCATCCGCAGGATCCGTACATGGTTCTTGGGGAATTTCCTGTTCATGCTGATGAATTCTCTCTGTTTTTCGGTAGTCCTTATAAAACAATGGCGCAAAAACGGCAATCAGAATAACCGCAAAGCAGCATGTAAATCCTATTATTTTATATTTCATATCAGTTATAAATCTCATCGCTTTGAGCTACAATATTAACACTTTCAATTTGTCCAAGGTTATAGAAATCATCTGTTAAAGCCGGATGCTGTTTCTGAACTTTTTCCAGTATTTTTCTGGATAATTCATAAATGTACTCAGCATTCTCCTCTGTCGTATTTTTTACCCGAAGAACGGCACCAGTCCCAAAATAACGAAAGACCTGGGATTCTATATTTTCACAGCGGCTTCTTTTTGCACGGATGATCAAAAGCATACGGTTATCACTGCGGATTGCTCCCATGATAAGAAAGATAAGAAAAACAGCAGAACTGCCTACTGCAGCAACCAGATAATCTCCAACTCCACAACATATTCCCACAATGATCGTCCAGAAAATATATACAGTATCTCTGGAATCTTTTATTGCAGTTCGAAAACGCACGATAGATAATGCACCGACCATACCAAGCGACAATGCAATATTGTTTCCTATGACAGTCATAACTGTTCCTGTCATAACAGTCAGAACGATTAGTGTTACTCCAAATTTTTTGCTGTAAATCGTTCCCTTATGTGAGATCACATATGAAATAAAAATAAACAGACCAATGACAGCACTTACCAGAATATGCATTGTAATTTGCTGCCAGGTCATATCCCCCTGCTGGGCAAGCAGGTTATAAATCGTCTCTTTCATTTCCTTTCCTCCTAAAATCTGTAGTCACAGCCAATTTGTCTTGCCATACAGTATTTGCTCACGGAAAGCTCGCTTTTCTGAACGGGCAGAAGCATATGCTTGATATAGCTTAACAAAAAACCGTTATATTTTACTTCCAACACTACAGCAAAAGGAGACATTACACTGTTTAACACCAGATTTCTATCAAATATATTGAAATTTACTTCATTAGCCCGTATTCCAGAATCAAAAGTTATTCGAATAGAATTTTCCGGCGCGATAAATGCAAATCTGTCATATTCTACAACTGTTTTAGGACGGTATGCCCACATTTCCATAATTGAATAACATTCCTGTCCAAACTCACTGCCACTGTTTAAAAGTACAGAATAATCACCCTCAATGAGAGCCTGCGCTTCCCTTCTGGATAATCTTAATGATCGCTTCCGCTGATAAGGTCCCTGCTTCTGCTTCATTTCAAACAGTGCAAAATCCGCATCAGGACTATATACCCGCAAACGAAACTTCCTTCTTAACTCCAGACCATCTTCCTTTTCCTGAAAATCCCGATTTGACAAAGAATCAAAGTACAAAGAACGTACCTGATAACCATCCGGTCCGTTATGTGAGTCAGTATGAACCACATTTGACAAATAATTCCGAAGTTTTAATGCTTCTGCCTGATTAAGTAGAAATTTCTTTTCTTCCCGCAGTACATCGCGCACAGTATTATTTCCTCCTGCCTTTGCTTTTTAGTAAATACTACGATAGTATACATCCATAATTTTTTTTTTGTCCATATATGGAATAAAACTTTGTAGTATACAATGAACTCTCGATAAAATCAACATTTATTGACAATATATACCAAAAGATATGATATTTTATAAACAAATATATAAAAATCATAATGGAAATGGGGATTCCTTATGAAATGGGGATGTTGTATGATATCAAACTGCCAAAAATATCTTGAAATACTATTAACATTTATCTGTGTGATCGTACTGTATCCACAATCGCCCTATGCCACCGAAGCCATTTCACAGCGTGAAACCATACGCGTGGGATTCTTTGAGATGGACGGATACCATATGCAGGATGAAACCGGAAAACGAAGCGGCTATGGATATGATACCTTACGTCTTATGGCACGCTACTGGAATGTTCATTTTGAATACATCGGCTACGACAAAGCTTGGTTTAATTGCCTGTACGGATTTACGGGAAGATAATCCTTTCAGCTTTGACTTAAACTTCTTCCATGACTACTCCATTCTCCATTACACCGCTTTTCAGATAACGCTTAATCAGCTGTACCACTCGTTCATCCTTTTCATTCCTGCGAAGTAAGTTCATGAGAATTTCATGATTGAGTGTGTCAAAGTATTTCGATAAGTCCAGCTCTGCCCATTCTGTGTCCGATTTTAACGCCCTTATTGCCTCCGTAATCATTTCTTTAAAATCCTGAAGAAAGGCTTGTTTCTTCTCACTCACTTCAGCAGTTCTCTGAGTCTCCTGATATTCCTGTATGACCCCTTTCATATCAATCCGATTGGACTGCAGCTTATTCTGCAAAGCTAACATTTTCTGTATATCGTTGATCTGTGACCACCAAAAAAATATAGACCACACGAGATTGGCTACAGCTTCCGGTGCCTGTCCCCGGAAAAAAATGAGGAGAAGGTACTGTAAGAAATAATTGACTCCCTTAGGAGTAAATATGTAGTAGCAATAATTCATACCTTTTTAGCTGTATTTTGTATCGTAAACAGAAAGAAAATACACTATAATCCAAGGCAATGAAAGTACTTAAAAAAGTAGTTTCGTTGCCTTGGTTCCATTTTTAGAAAGAATAATACTTAGGTGGGAAAATTCCCAGGCGCTGTGTGGAGTTTTCTGTAAGAAGCCGGGGACAGACCGCACTGTTTCTTGAAAAAGGAAGAAAAGTGGTGAGGGTCTAAGAACCCAAGCTGTGTGGAGATGGCAGAAACAGGAAGAGTGGTGCGGCTTAGCATGGACTGGGCCAGCTTGCACTTCTGGGACAGGTAATACTGGTAGGGAGCAACATGATATACCTCCTGGAACAGGTGGATGAGCCTGGAGCGGGATAGGGAAACGGTATCTGCCAGATGATCCAAGGACAGACTTTCTGTTAAGTGCATATCGATATAATTGCGGATCGCCAGTGCAGTAGGATTGATGGGAACTTTGTTTGCCAGAAAATCCGCAAGCTCCTGAATATATTGATGGAGCAGTACAGCCAGCTTGTCAGCAGAGTGTACAGGGTCGGCGGTAAAGGCATCAAGGATCCGGGTCAGAGGTATTTCGTTATGGAAGCGGGGGATCAGGGTGACACCGTCTAAGCCGTAATCGGAGAGAAGATGCTGTACCAGACTGCCGCTGACATTGAACCAGATCTTGGTCCAGGGATCAACTTTGTCTGAATAGTAGTGGTGGTAGGTGCCGGCAGTAAGGATATAGGCATCTCCGGCATTTACAGTGAGGATACTGCCGTTTCGCTCGATATGTCCACGGCCGCTTAAAACGTATTCAAACACACACAGGGGTCTGCGATAAACCAGGATCTCATAGGCAGGATCCGGGTAAGTGATACCGGCCATGATGGGAGAAAAGCTTTCCGCGGTAGGGCCGGTGTAGACAGTGTATTTTTCAATCTGTGTGCGTGTAATTTCCTGAGGCATGGTGGTTCCTCCATTTTTTGAAAGCAAATTGCAATAATGTAATAACAGCATTGTAGTAAAAAGGAGCAAGCCTGTCAACTATGGCTTTCACTATATAAAATAAAAATGAAATCAACCCAAATAAATGATCACAGGAGGACAAAATTATGACACAAATACCCAGACCGGAGCATCCCCAGCCCCAGATGAAGAGGGAGCATTGGAAAAACCTGAATGGAGAATGGGATTTTTCCTTTGACTTTGGATGCAGCGGCATAGATCAGAAATGGCAGGAAGGAAAGACAGATTGGGAGAAGAAGATCCTGGTGCCCTTCTGCCCGGAAAGTGATCTGAGCGGAATCGGCTATAAGGACTTTATCCCCGGCGTATGGTATCACCGTACCATCACATTGACAGGGGAGGAGCTGAAGGGAGATCTTCTCTTACACTTCGGCGCAGTGGACTATGATGCAAGAGTATGGATCAATGGAGTAGAGGCAGGCAGACACCAGGGCGGTTATGTTTCCTTTACGTTTAATATTACAAAGCTTGTAAAGGAAGGAGAAAATGACATTACGCTTTTTGCAGCAGATGATGTGAGAAGCGGAAAGCAGCCCAAGGGAAAGCAGAGTCATTTCTTCTACTCCAGAGGCTGTGATTATACCAGAACGACAGGTATCTGGCAGACGGTATGGCTTGAGTGGGTACCGGAAAGCTACATTGAAAAAGTGCAATATTATCCAAACCTGGCAGAGGCAACTCTGGGAATTAAGGCGGTGGTAAAGGGGCAGGGCACACTGGAAGCAAAGGCCTTTTATGGGGGAGAGCCCTGTGGCAGCGTAAGCGCAAAGTCAGAGGGCGGCACCGTTACCATGACACTTCCTTTGTCCCGTCTGGAAAAGTGGGAGCCGGGTCATGGCAGACTGTATGACCTTACATTAACCTATGGAGAAGATAAGGTAGAAAGCTACTTTGGTATGCGTGAGGTAAGACTGGATGGAGAGAAATTCCTCATCAACGATAAGAGCGTGTTCCAAAGACTGGTGCTGGATCAGGGCTTCTATCCGGATGGCATTTACACAGCGCCTACAGAGGAAGCACTTGTCAAGGATGTGGAACTGTCCATGGCTGCAGGCTTCAACGGCGCAAGACTCCATCAGAAGGTATTTGAGCCTCTGTTCTTGTATCACTGCGATAAAGCAGGCTATCTGGTATGGGGCGAGCAGGGCTGTTGGGGACTGGATTACAGCAATCCCGCAGCATTAAAATATTTCCTGCCTGAGTGGATGGAAGCCTTGGAGAGAGACTTCAACCATCCCGCCATCATCGGCTGGTGTCCGTTTAATGAGACATGGGATTATGAGGGAAGAAGGCAGGATGACAGCTTACTGGCCAATGTGTATAAGATGACAAAGCTGTATGACACCACCAGACCCTGCATTGATACCAGCGGAAATTATCATGTGGTGACGGACATCTATGACTTACACAATTATGAGCAGGATCCGGCAAAGTTTGCAGCAACCTACGAGTCCTTTAAACAGGGAGGTGATTTGGAAGATAATCATGGCTACAGGCAGACACCTGTAAAGGGTATCCCTACCTTCATCAGTGAGTATGGCGGTATCAAGTGGGACGAGGAAGGTGTTGAAAAGGATGGCTGGGGCTATGGTGCAGGTCCTGCTACCAAGGAGGAATTCCTGAACCGATATAAGGGACTGACCGATGCCCTTTTGGACAATCCCCATATGTTTGCCTTCTGCTATACCCAGCTGTATGATGTGGAGCAGGAGTTAAACGGTCTGTATACCTATGAACGTAAACCCAAGTTTGATATGGATGTGATAAAGGCACTCAATGCCCGTAAGGCAGCAATCGAGGATTAAAAGCATCCCGCAGAGTATAAAAGAAAGCGTGTGTGAGACATTGGGATCTGACCCTCTTACAATTTTCTTGGTGAGATAAAAAGCAAGTGCAAAACTTTTAAATGTATAGCTATAAATGAGCAAATTTGAAAAACTGTACAAACAAATCTGCTATACACGGATATTAAGAGGATTAAACAATTTATTGTCCGCTACACTTGGCGGTAAATACCCGTGACTGGACTTGCACCAGCAAGATTAGTGCCATGCTCGGCACACAAAATGACTGCCCCGCCTGCTCAAATGCAGGCAGAACAGTCATCTGATCTTTTTATTCACTTTTTATGAAACAAATTTTCCAACGATCAGGCAGATTACAATCGTAATCACCATATCCGGCAGAGTGTTTCCCAGCGGCATGTCGATGTTCATCAGAATTCGGTATACCGCAAATCCAATCACCCAGATGATCAGATTCGGAATATGTACGGCCAGGCTGCTCTTGTCCCGTTTCAGCAGGAAAAAGTCGGCAATCTGGATTGCGATCATCGGTGCAAAAACCGAGCCGATCAGATAGAGAAAATCTGTGATGTTGTCCATCGGATATACAATCGCTGCGATGGTTCCAATGACGGTGACAACGATGGCCACATGCTTTCCATTCCATTTGCTTACGACGGTCTCGCTGGAAATTCCTGCGGAGTAGGCATCCAGAAATGTTGTTGTTACTGTTGAAAATACAATAATCAGAAGGCCCGCAATGCCAAGGCCTGCCTTCAGCATGATCTGCGCGATGTCATATTCTCCGGTGATGATCGCTGCTCCCATTCCAATCACATACATCCAGCAGCTGACGATTCCATAGACAACCGCGCTGATGGCCGTTGCTTTGACCGGTTCTTTTGCTTCTCTTGTGTAATCGCTGATCAGTGGCAGCCAGGATAACGGCATCGCAACCGCAAGTTCTACTGCTGCACCGAATGTCATACTGTCATCCGATGGTGCTCCTGCTCCGCCTCCGGCAAAGATGACCTTGCTCAGGATCAGGCTAAGCAGAAATAATGCTGCCATGGCAACCGTGTTGATTTTACCAAGATTCGTGATTCCGATCACAATCCAGAGAATAATCAAAACTCCGATCACAAGGCACCAGATCCATCTGCCCGTATGCATTACGCCGTCTGCGGCGAGCGCTCCGTCATAGATCATGATGGCGGTCCAGCCAACGAGCTGCAATACATTCAGGACAGCAAAAAGGATGCTTCCCTTCTGTCCAAAACTCATTTTTACGGTTTCCATGGCACTTTTTCTGACCCTTCCGCCGATCACGCCCGCCAGAAACAGCATCAGGCATCCGATGATATGGCCGATAAGAATCGCTGCCAGACCTTTTCCCATGCCGAGCGGTGCAAGGTATGTTCCGGTCAGGATTTCGGCAATCGAGACACCTGCCCCAAACCAGATCAGGCCATTCTCGAACAGGCCGGTACGTTTTTCGTTCATTTTCATGTTCCTCTCTTTGCTTAAATTTTCATACCGGAAACCATTTTAGCACAGAAGGGAAAATGCGGCAATGAATTTACTCTATCCGTTCATCTGACTCCCAATCTTTCTCCAATCATCCCAGCTTTTCAGACCATTCTGCTTCCTTAAAGCCGATCAGCACGGTATCACCATCGATCAGCAGCGGGCGTTTCACCAGCATACCATTCGTGGCAAGAAGCTGCAGCTGTTCCTCTTCGCTCATGGCAGGAAGTTTGTCCTTCAGTTTCATTTCTTTATAAAGAAGGCCGCTGGTATTAAAGAACTTTTTAAGTGGAAAGCCGCTCTTAGAATACCATTCCTTTAACTCACCGCAGGTTGGATTCACATCCACGATGTTGCGCTCGGTATATTCTATTTTCTGTGCATCTAACCATTTTTTCGCTTTCTGGCAGGTTGAGCATTTTGGGTAACATATAAATAACATTTCTCCATCTCCAATCAAATATAATTTATCCATAATCCTGTATCTTTTGCCGGAATCATTTCAGCACAGGAACGGAGGATCGGCAATTATTTTCCTTCTTCCAAGATCAATTCCAGCACCTTCATCAGCTTCGGAATCCAGCCCATCTATCTTATATAGACGAGCTGTTTGAGCTCTTTTGGTCTTTCCTTTTTCACAATTATGCAATAATAATCTATAACTTTGCACATACCAAATCATACAAAGCACTCATAAGTTCTTCCCCGTTCCGGCATTCTGCGACCATCGAAATAACCGCATTCTTGTCCGGAAGGATCATGGAAATCTGAGAATATTTTCCATCCGCCCGGTAGGAATTATATTCTCCTCTCCAGAAAAGATAACCATAATTGTCTGTATCGGATGCTGCTGTACTTTCTTCTATCCATTTTTCGGATAAAATCTGTTTTCCATTCCATTTTCCCTTATTCAGGTAAAACAATCCGAATTTATGAAGTTCAGAAAGTGTAAGGAACAATCCACCTGCGCCAAAACTGTTTCCAAGAGGATCCGTCTCCCATGTCGGCCGCTTGATTCCAAGATGTTTAAAAAGCCTTGGTGTAAGATAAGAGACCAGATCGCATCCGGAACGTCTCTGTACAAGAATGCCTGCCAGGTAGGGACCAACATTATTATATACAAAATGTGTACCTGGCTTATATTGAAACGGAATCGCCAAAGACATTTTTACCCAGTCATCCTCCTGGTATAATGGCCGCTGTTCTCCCATAAAGCTGCCCCGTTCCTGTCCTAAACACATCGTAAGCAGGTCTCGAACCGTTGCCATTTTCAGATTATCATCGATCACATCGGGTAAATCTTCGGGAAAGGCATCCGTCAGTTTTTCATCTAAAGACAGTAATCCTTCCTGGACAGCAAAACCAACTGCACAGGATGTGAAGCTCTTCGTTGCAGAATAGATATTTCTACGGCATTCGGGTTCGCTGTACCATTCATTTATGAGGTCGCCATCTTTTGTGACCTTTATTCCAAGGACGTGAAAGGTTTTTGCAGCTCCTATAAAATCAGATATGTCCATAGCTAGGTTCCTCCTTTATTTTTACTATAATAATTTGTAGTATCTTTGCCATGTTGTCTTTCTGAAATTTTTATAAACCTATGTATATTTCCTCCTCATCAACCACTTCTGATCAATACATTTCACCTCACCATTAAACCGAATATGAAGATGCACTCCGCCTGATCTCAGATTAATCTTTTCTATGATTCCATCTCCGAATTTCGGATGTGTGATATTGTCTCCAATTTTATATTGAACAACTTCATCCTTCTGCTTCTGTGCTTTCTGCTGGCGCTGATACGTATCTCGAATCGGCACTGTCTTATCATGAATCCGGCTTTTTAATACTTTATCATAGTTATGATCCAACAGCGCCTCTCCTGCCTTATAATAAGGTGTCGGTGCTGCACCTATAAGAGAACAACAATATTTCCACGCACTTCCATGTGTTCCAGCCTGCCATTTATACTTCTCAGGTATCCGCATATTGTACTGCATGTAATGCGCATATTCATGCTTGAATAAATCGATACGGTCCTCTTTTGACAACGGATTGTTGACTCCATACGCAACAAAGAGCAGGGAAAAATGAAAATGTTCCTTTTCATGAGCACTCTGCCTTGTATAGGATCCCAGAGAATCGGTCTCAAATCCAAATGTTACCGGTATTTTTGCTCCATTCAAATGAAACTTCTGGTCCAGGTCCTGATACAAATTCTGGATTAATGCTGTCAAGATCGGGATTTCTTTCTGTAACTGCTGGCGTAAAAACTGGTTTTCTTGATCATAATAAGTCATTCTTTCATGTTTCCTCCTGGCTTTTCTATTGCCACTTCTTCCATATCTCCGGCTGATAACCGAGCGTAGAAAGTTTTCCATTTCTGACCACCGGCGTCTTAATTACAGATGGATTTTCCAGCACTTTTTGAAGCTTCTCCTCATCGGCAATGTATTTAATCAAAGCTAATAAATCTTTGTCTTTGCCATCCCAATTAATCATATTTTCCAGTCCGCCATTTGCCTGAGCTACAGAATTAAATTCTCCTTTGCTCATGCCTTTTTCCTTCATATCTACAAACTGATACTTGATGCCGCGCTCTTTGAAAAAACGCTCGGCTTTCTTTGTATCGTTGCATTTCTTTGTTCCAAATATTTGTATATTCATTGTAATATTCCCTTCTGGAGCCAAAATTGCCGTATGCCATAATCTTGCGTATTATCTTACATACTTTCTTCCTTGATTATACAAGATTTCAGTTCTTACTTTTTAATTCCGACCTTTTGAACCTTTATCTGCCTAGAATCAGCTTTACTGCATCAATCAGATCCTCACTAAATCCTTCGAGCTCATCCATCGTAATAACTCCATCTCCGACTAAATATGCAATATCCCAAATTGCCGTAGATTTCCGAAGTTCAATCAGAACTCCTGGATTTTTCTTGTCCTGCCTAATGCGCTTCTCAAGTGTCCAAAAATGATCTGATGCATTTCCCGTGTTCGCGGGGTCAGGTACCTGTTGCAGATGTCGTCTTGTATAGGATCCCAGAGAATCCGTGTCAAATCCAAAAGTTATCGGGATTTTTGCTCCGTTTAAATGAAACTTCCGGTCCAGTTCCTGATACAAATTCTGGATTAATGCCCTCAAAATCGGAATTTCTTTCTGCCATCGCTGGCGTAAAAACTGGTCTTCTCGATTATCATAAGTCATTATTTTATGTTTCCTCTTGACGTAAGGTGCTGACCCCAATGCTATGAATCTTCTGTGTTCTCGGTCACTTAATTATATATTTTGTTCCTCTGCCTTTTCCTTCAACTGCAACCACACCCTTTTCTCCCATGGTTTTAAGTAAATGTGTTGTTTTTGATTTTCCAAATGGGACATATGGTGCAATTTCACTTATTGATTTTAACATCGTCTTACTTAATAATTTGTAAATTACTTTTTCATCCTCAGTCAAATTAACATTCGTTTCAAATAGCGGCAGCACAATTTTTATAGCATTTTCTGATACCTCAAAATCTGGTTTTATCAGACTCTCTGCATACAGTTGTTTTATTCGTGTAATTCCCGTTCCAAATATCTCTACAAATCCCAATCTGTAAAACACATTTGCAAGATTTCTATTCCTTAAAACAGAAAGTTTACCTGATAAATATTCTTCGGCTGTTATTCCAGCTGGCAATCCACCAGGAGATACAACCTCTATTCTATCATCAAACATAGAAACTCTGATGTGTGAATCAATATCCCATACCCTATGAATTAAAGCATTTGCAATTGCTTCTCTGAAAGCTGCTTGTGGTATTTTCTCCATCGTTTTTCTATCAGCGCCCTGTATGACTTCATATTGGTAATAGTCTTTAAATACAGCAAGTGTTTTTTCATATACATCTAAAACTGATACATTTTCAAAGGTTACTCTTTTTTGAATAATACTGATGTTCTCACCGAACTTAACAAGATCAATTCCGGAAAAATGATTTTTATCTGCCAAAAGTCCTGCTGCATTATTAAAACCATTTGCATTGTCATACAGATTCAGTGTCTTTAAAGTATCCTGATTGAAACTTTCAATCTGAATATTTTCTTTTAGTTTATGCTGTAAAAAATCAAAAGATAGCTCCTGATCTTTACACTGTAATTCTTCAAAGCTAATATTTTTTCCTTCTAATACAAGCCTTGAAAATTCAAGTGTGTCTACCTCTATCGTTGCTGTATCATTTCGTTTGTATGCTTTCGATTTATATAAAT
>OOCW01000440.1_pt1 | contig 41234 bp, 41 predicted proteins | sample 1671201 | NCBI WGS metagenome assembly OOCW01 (sample SAMN06348132, study PRJEB24527) | human gut metagenome | biome: human gut; feature: ankylosing spondylitis patient; material: feces | host: Homo sapiens | place: China | collected 2015-10
GGTTACTGGAAAATAAATATTTCATTTTTTCGCTTCTACGTAACGAACAATTTAGATATATCAAGATAGTAGATGAAGAATATAAAAACTGGAGGATAAAATGAAGAAAATAGCGGTAGTATTTAATGGTGGAACTATATCAATGAAGGTGGACGAGAGAATAAAGGCTGCTGTGCCAAGTTTGACTGGAGAAGAGATAATGTCAATGGTTACAGGAATAGAGGAATTTGCAGATATAGAATCTTATAGCTTTTCAAGCCTTCCATCACCACATATGACTTTAAAAACTATGTTAGAATTAAGTAAATTTACTAAAGAGTTATTAGATAGAGATGATATTGATGGCGTTGTAATAACTCATGGAACTGATACTTTAGAAGAAACTGCATATCTTTTAGATTTAACTATAAAGAGCGAAAAGCCGGTTGTAATTACTGGAGCTATGAGAAGTGGATCAGAATTAGGATATGATGGGCCGTCAAATTTAGCAGCATCAATTTGTACTGCTATTTCAGAAGATGCAAAGAAACGAGGAGTGCTTGTTTGTTTTAATGGAGAATTAAATTCTGCTTCAGAAGTTACAAAAGCAAATTCAATGGCACTAAATGCTTTTAGAACTCCTAATTTTGGTCCTATTGGAATAGTTGATAATAATAAGGTTATGTTTTATAGAGAGACTAAAAACACTGAAAAATATGATGTTGAAGAAATAAGAAGTGATGTTGCATTAATAAAATGTGTTGCAGATATGGATTCTTCATTTATCGAATTTGTTATAGATAAGGGATATGGTGGAATAGTTATTGAAGCATTAGGAAGAGGAAATGTTCCACCTAAAATGGTAGATGGAATAAAGTTAGCTTTAAATAAAGGACTACCTGTAGTTATAGTTTCTAGATGTTTTGAAGGAAGAGTTCATGAGTCTTATGGTTATGAAGGTGGAGGAAAGATGCTTAAAGATTTAGGTGTAATTTTTGGAGATACTCTTACAGGGCAAAAGGCGAGAATAAAGTTAGTATTAGCAATAAATAGTACAATAAGCAAAGATGAAATTAAAAATCAATTTTAACAATCCGAATAATATATAATAAAATTATTGTAATGTACGGTAAATATTGACTTATGGAAAAAAATGGATTATAATTATATATAAGATAACTCCTATTCTAATGATAAATAGATCCATTTATTATATTAATATTGGGATGTAAAATTATGACTATGAGTTTTAATATTTAAAATAACTGTAAAGTGTTATCTTGATAACGCTTTGCAGTTTTTTTATTTAGTTGTAAGTTATTTAGAATAGATAAAGTTTAATTAATTTTATCTTATTCTTAAACTTAAATATATAAATTAGAAGGGGGATTTTTTTATGCAAACTTTAACTAAAAAAGAAAAGCTTCTACCCATATTTTCCAACAAAAATGTTAATATGAGAAAAGAAATGTTAGCAGGATTAACTACATTTTTAACTATGGCGTATATTATTGCAGTTAATCCAAATATTTTATCAGCTACAGGTATGCCAGCTGGGGCTTTAGTTACAGCAACCTGTTTAGCTGCTGCAATTGCATGCATACTTATGGGGGTATTTGCCAATTTGCCATTTGCATTAGCATCAGGAATGGGATTAAATGCATATTTTGCTTATACAGTTGTAGGACAAATGGGGATTTCATGGAAAGTTGCTTTAACTGCTGTATTTGTTGAAGGTATTATATTTATTATTTTATCATTATTCAAAATTAGAGAAGCAGTTGTAAATGCTATTCCTAAGAATATGAAGTTAGCAGTAACAGGTGGTATTGGACTATTTATAGCATTTATTGGAATGGTTAACTCAGGATTAGTTGTTGCAAACCAGTCAACAATGGTATCATTAGGAGAATTTACGCCAGCTGTAATAATAACAATTATAGGACTTATAATTATAGCTGTTTTAGATAAAAAGAGAATAAGAGGAGCTATTCTTTGGGGAATATTAGTTTCAGCTATTATAGGATGGGGATTTGCTTTATTTGATAAGGAGGCAGCCGCAGCTTTAGGAATCTCTTTACCTACTGGAGTATTTAAGTTTGAAGGCATTGGAGAAATTGCAGGAAAAGTTGATTTAGTACATGCATTTAGTGGTGGAAATATAAAAATGTTTATTACTATAGTGTTTACTTTCTTATTTGTAGATTTTTTTGATACAGTAGGAACTTTAGTTGGTGTTTGTTCTAAAGCTAAAATGCTAGATGATGAAGGGAATGTTCCAAATGCAGGAAGAGCACTTTTGGTTGATGCCATAGGAACTACAGCAGGATCATTACTAGGAGTATCTACAGTTACTACTTATGTTGAAAGTTCAACAGGAGTTGCAGCAGGAGGAAGAACAGGATTTACAGCTATAACTACTGGAATTTTATTTTTAATAGCTATGTTCTTTTCACCAATATTTATAGCTATTCCAAGTTGTGCAACAGCACCAGCTTTAATTTATGTTGGTTATTTAATGCTTGGAGCAGTTAAGGAGATAAGTTTTGATAATATAACAGAAGGTGTACCAGCTTTTTTGACTATTGCAGCTATGCCTTTAACTTATAGTATTGGTGATGGTTTGACTCTTGGAATATTATCATATGTAATAATTAATTTACTATATAGTTTGTTTAGTAAGAAGAATGAAAAGGTTAAAATTTCCTGGGTAATGTATATTTTGGCAGTAGTATTTATATTAAAATTAGTATTCTTATAAAATGTCTATTAAAAAAGGTTTCATCAAATGAAACCTTTTTTAATATATAAAAATAAATGTTAACAATTTGTGAACAAAATATTGACATAGAATCTAATAAGGTTATAAACTATGATATAGTAAAAGAAATTTATTTAAGATAAATATAAATTAGATTTAATAATCCGTAGAAGGTAAGGAGAAGAATATGATAAGGAGCATGACTAGCTTTGGAAGAAGTAGCAGTGAAGAAGGACAAAAAAGAGTTTTTACTGTTGAAATGAAAAGCGTAAATAGCAGATATTTAGATGTAAATATTAGAATGCCTAAAACTTTAATTTCTTTGGAAGAAGAAATTAGAAAGATGATAAGTAATTCACTTAATAGAGGAAAAGTTGATGTATTTATCAATTTAAAGAATTACAATGATGGCAGTGGAATTCCAAAGGTTGATATTAACTTAGCTCAAGGATATTTAGAGTGCCTTAAGGAGATAGAAGAAAAATTAGGTGTTAAAAATGATATTTCAGTAATGCAAATTGCAAGATTTCCAGAGGTTATTACTGTAGTTGAAGAGGAAGATAAAATTGAGGAGGTTTGGCAAGAGCTTAAACCACTTATAAATGATTCTTTGGATATGATGATTGGAATGAGAGAAGTTGAAGGTAATAAGTTAAAAGAAGATATTTTATTTAAAATTTCTGCTATAGAAGAATTAGTTTCAAAGGTTGAAGAGTTTGCAGATACTATCCCAAAAGCTTTTAAAGTAAAGCTAGATGAAAGAGTAAAAGAACTATTAGGAAATGTTGATATAGATGAAAGTAGAATTGCTATGGAAGTTTGCATGTTAGCAGACAAGGCAACAGTAGATGAGGAAATAATAAGACTTAGAAGTCACATAAACCAAGTTAGAGAAACATTAAATTTAAAAGAACCAGTTGGTAGAAAACTTGATTTTATAGTTCAAGAAATGAATAGAGAAACTAATACTATTGGTTCAAAATCTAGTGATATCCAAATGACTAACATAGTTATTGATATAAAAAATATACTTGAAAAGATAAGAGAGCAAGTACAAAACATAGAATAATAGGAGGATAGTAATGGGAATAAAATTGATAAACATCGGTTTTGGTAACATAGTTTCAGCTAATAGACTTGTTGCAATAGTTAGTCCAGAATCAGCGCCGATTAAAAGAATAATCCAAGAAGCCAGAGATAGAGGTATGCTTATTGATGCAACTTATGGAAGAAGAACAAGAGCTGTAATAATTACTGATAGCGATCATGTTATATTATCAGCAGTTCAACCAGAAACTGTTGCACATAGATTAGTAGCTAAAGATGAAACTGTAGATGAGGTTGATGAATAATGAAAAATAATAGAGGACTATTAATTGTAATTTCCGGTCCTTCAGGTGCTGGAAAGGGAACGATATGTAAGGCGCTTTTAGAAAAGCGTGATGACTTATTTATTTCTGTTTCTGCAACAACAAGAAGTCCAAGAGCTGGAGAAGTAGATGGTATAAACTATCACTTTTTAACAAAAGAAGATTTTATTTCTAGAGTGGAAAGCAATGATTTCTTAGAGTATGCTGAAGTACATGGAAATATGTATGGAACTCCAAAGTTCAAGGTAGAAGAAATGTTAGCTGAAGGAAAGAATGTTATTTTAGAAATAGACATTCAAGGTGCCTTAAAAGTTAAAGAAAACTTCAGCGAAGGGGTATTTATATTTATATTACCTCCGTCAATGGAAGAATTAAAACAAAGAATAATTAAAAGAGGCAGCGAAACAGAAGAATCATTAATGACAAGATTTAAAAATGCATATCAAGAAATAAACTATGTTTCTAAATATAACTATGCAGTAGTTAATGATGAAGTTGATACTGCGGTAAATAAAATAGAAGGAATAATTGCCGCAGAAAAATGTAGAGTAGATAGAATAAAAGATACAATATTAGATTCTAAGGAGGGCTTAATTCATGAACAACTCTATGATTAATCCATCAGTGGTGGACTTATTAAAAAAGGTAGAAGATAGATATTCACTAGTTATAGTAACATCAAAAAGGGCAAGACAAATAATAGATGGTAACCAACCATTAACTTCAAATTCTTCAAAGAAACCATTAACAATAGCAATTAATGAAGTTAACGAAGGGTTAATTAGTTATCATAAAAATAATGAAGGATCAAAATAATCATGAGTAAATGTGTTGTTATTGGCGTTACTGGAGGAATTGCAGTTTATAAAGCATTAGATATTATTAGTGCTTTAAGAAAGAAAGATGTAGAAGTTCATGTTATAATGACTGAAAGTGCATCAAAGTTTGTAAATCCATTAACATTCCAATCTATTAGTCAGAATATGGTTGTTACTGACATGTTTGCAGAACCTAAAGCTTGGGAGATTCAACATATTTCATTAGCTCAAAAGGCTGATTTAATGTTAATTGCTCCAGCTACAGCCAATATAATAGGAAAAGTTGCAAATGGTATATCAGATGATATGTTATCAACAACTATAATGGCAGCATCTAAAGCTAAGGTAATATTTGCACCAGCTATGAATACTAACATGTATCAAAATAAAATAGTTCAAAATAATATAGAAAAGTTAAAAGACTTTGGCTATGAGTTTATTGAACCTGCTAGTGGAAGATTAGCTTGTGGAGATGTAGGAGTTGGAAAACTTGCAGATGTGAATACCATTGTAGAAAGAGTATTAGCTGAATTAAATGATAAGGAACAAGATTTAAAAGGAAAAAAGGTTCTAATAAGCGCTGGACCGACTATTGCTCCAATTGATCCAGTAAGATATATAACTAATAGATCAACTGGAAAAATGGGCTATGCTATAGCCGAAGAGGCTAGAGATAGAGGTGCAGAAGTTGTTTTAGTTTCAGGACCTACAAATTTAAATCCACCAAAAGACGTAAAAATAATAAACATAAAAACTAATGAAGAAATGAAAAATGAAATTTTAGAATATTTTGAATGGGCAGATATAGTTATTAAATCAGCAGCAGTTGCTGATTATAAGCCTAAAGAATATAGTAAAGAAAAGATCAAAAAGGGTGAGGGTGATTTAAATCTTTGCTTAACTAGAGATAATGATATATTAAAATCTTTAGGAGATATGAAAACTCACCAGGTTTTAGTTGGCTTTGCAGCAGAAAGCAATGATGTTTTAAAGAATGCAGAGAAAAAACTAAAAAACAAGAATTTGGATTTTATAGTTGCAAATGATATTACAGCTTCTGATACTGGTTTTGGTAGTGAAGATAATAAAGTAGTTATTCTTTCAAAAAATGATGAAAAGTTAGAACTAGAAAAAATGAGTAAAAAAGAAGTTGCAACTAATATATTTGACATGATTTTGGAAAAGCGCTAATTGCGCTTTTCTTTATATACAAGAATGTTAAGAAAATGTAATTATTCAATGAACTCTTATGAGTTTAAATTTAATTGCTATCTTTATAAATAGTAATTAAGATAAAGTGAGGGTGATAAATTGAATTTGTATGCTGAAATAATATTAAATTCAGAAGCAGTAGAGATTGATAGACCTTTTACATATAAGATTCCCATAGAGCTTCAGGAGAAGGTTAAAATAGGGCAAATAGTAAAAGTACCTTTTGGAATGGGCAATAAAACATCAGAAGGTTTTGTGCTTTCAATAAAGGAAGAAAATGAAGTTAACATAAGTTTTAGAGTTAAGAAAATTTCTGCAATAATAACTGATGAACCTGTTATTGATGAAGATGATATTAAACTTATTAACTTTTTAAGAGAAAAGTACTTGTGTAAATACATTGATGCATTTAGATTACTTATTCCTGTTGGAATTATGAAAGGTGCTAAAAGTAAAAGTAAAAAGGTAATAGTATTTAAAAGTGATGATTTAAGTTGTATAAAAAAACCTGAAGGATATATAGAAATTATTAACTTTTTAAAGGAGAATTCAGGTAAGTATACAAAGAGTGAGCTTATTAATGTTAACTCAATATCTCAATATAAATTAAATAAATTAATTGAAAAAGGATTATTAGTAGTAGAAGAAGAAACTGTTTTTAGGTATAATAATAGAACTTACAATATAGATTGTGAAAAAGAGTTAACTTTTGAGCAAAAACATGTTCTTGATGAATATAATAATTCTAGTAACAATTTATTTTTGCTTAAAGGTGTTACTGGCTCCGGTAAGACAGAAGTATATATGAGAATGGTTGAAGAAGTTTTGCAAAAAAATCAATCTGCTATTGTTTTAGTTCCGGAAATATCATTAACACCTCAAATGATTGAAAGATTTAAAGGTAGATTCGGAAGAAATGTTGCTTTATTTCATAGTAAGTTATCTGATGGTGAAAGATTTGATGAGTGGTTTAGGGTAAAGGATGGAAAGGCTAAACTTGTAGTAGGAGCAAGAAGTGCTATTTTTTTACCTGTAAAAAACTTAGGTCTTATTATCATTGATGAGGAGCATGAAAATACATATAAATCAGAACAAAATCCTAAATATCAAACTAAAGAGGTTGCTGAATTTTTAAGTGAACAAAAAGGTTGTAGGGTAGTTTTAGGATCAGCTACTCCAACTATAGAAACTTATTATAGAGCTTTAATAGGAGACTTAGAGTTATTAGAGTTAAATTCAAGAGTTGATGGTAAGGATATGCCACCTATGAAGGTTGTTGATATGAGGAATGAGTTAAGAAGTGGAAATATATCTTTATTTAGTAGAGAGTTATTTAAAGAGATGCAAGAAAAGCTTTCTAGAAATGAACAGATAATATTATTCTTAAACAGAAGAGGTTTTTCTACTTTTGTATCATGTAGAAGTTGTGGCTATGTATTTAAGTGTGAAGAATGTGATATTTCTATGACATACCATAGAAGTGGCCTTCTTGTTTGTCATTATTGTGGGAAAACAAAAAGAGCACCTCAAAAGTGTCCAAAATGCGATAGTAAATATGTTAAATTTTTTGGAGCAGGAACTCAAAGAGTTGAGGAAGAGGTAAAAAAATATTTTAAGGATGCTAGGGTTCTAAGAATGGATGTAGATACTACAAGAAGTAAAGATGCTTATGAAAATATCTATAATACATTCAAAGAGGGAAAGGCTGATATTCTTATAGGTACCCAAATGATTTCTAAAGGGCTTGACTTTAAGAATGTTACTCTTGTAGGTGTATTAGCAGCAGATATGTCTATAAATATACCAGACTATAGAGCTGCAGAAAGAACTTTTCAGATAATTACTCAAGTTGCAGGAAGAGCAGGAAGAGGAGAAAAACAAGGAGAAGTAATAATACAAACATATACACCGGAACATTATAGTTTAGAATATGCTGTTAATTACGATTATGAAGGATTTTATGAGAAGGAATTTACAGTTAGGGCATTAATGAAATATCCGCCTTTTGGTAAGATATTATTAATAAATGGTATATCAAAAAAAGAGGATTTATTAAAGAACTTTATGCATAAAATATCTAATGTGATAAAACCATTAGTAGAAAAAGAAATAGATGTTGATATTTTAGGACCAATCCCATGTTTAGTGGCTAAGGTTAAAGAAAATTATAGATGGCAAATTGTGATAAAAGGTGAATTTGAATCAGAATTTGCTAAAAAAATTAAAGAATTACTTTATGATGAGAACAAGAACGTATATAATGATATACGAATAAGTATGGATATAAATCCAAATAATTTATTCTAGGAGGAAATAAAATGGCAATTAGAACTATTAGAACTATGGGAGACGATGTTTTAAGAAAGAAGTGTAAAGAGGTTACTGAGATAACTAAAAGAGAAATAACTCTTATTAATGATATGGTAGATACTATGTTTGAAGCAAATGGTGTTGGATTAGCTGCACCACAAGTTGGAATACTTAAGAGAATATTTGTTGTAGACATTGATGATGAAAATGGAACAATGGTATTTATTAATCCAGAAATTTTAGAAACTAGTGGAACTCAATGTGGTGAAGAAGGTTGCTTAAGTGTACCAGGAGAGTTTAGTGAAGTTGAAAGACCAAATTACGTAAAAGTTAAGGCTTTAAATGAAAAAGGTGAAGAATTTATTTTAGAGGGAGAAGGATTATTAGCAAGAGCTATATTACATGAAAATGACCACTTAGATGGTATATTATACGTAGATCACGTAAAATAGGAGGAATTTTAATGAAAATAGTATTTATGGGAACTCCTGATTTTGCTGTTCCGTCTTTAGAAGCTTTAATTGAAAAATATGGTGTAGAGGCTGTTTTTACACAGCCGGATAGACCTAAGGGAAGAGGAAAGAAATTAGCCTTTTCACCAGTGAAAGAAGTAGCTGTTAAACATGATATTAAAGTTTTACAACCAGAAAAGTTAAAAGAGGATAGGGAAGCAGTAGAATATTTGAAGGAACTTAATCCAGATTTTATAATAGTAGTTGCTTTTGGGCAAATATTAACTAAAGAGGTTTTAGATATACCTAAGTATGGGTGCATAAACTTACATGCATCATTACTTCCGATGTATAGGGGAGCAGCTCCACTTAACTGGGTAATAATTAACGGAGAAAAGAAATCAGGTAATACTACTATGCTTATGGATGTAGGTTTAGATACTGGAGATATGCTTTTAAAAGATGAAGTAGAAATAACGGAAAATATGACTGCAGGAGAATTACATGATATTCTAACTAGCAGAGGTGGAAATCTTTTAATAGAAACAATTGAAGGATTAGTAAATGGTACAATAAAACCAGAAAAACAAGAAGGTGAAACTTGCTATGCAAAGATGCTTTCAAAAGATACTGGTAAAATAGTTTGGGATAAAAGTGCAAGAGAAATTCACAATTTAATTAGGGGGCTTAATCCATGGCCAATTGCACATACTACATATAAGGGAGAAAACATGAAGATATATGAATCTGAAGTTTTAAGCGAAAGTAGTAATAAAGAACCAGGAACAATAATGTCAGTTAATAAAAATGGAATGAAGGTTAGTTGTTCAGAGGGAGTTTTACTAGTTAAAAAGATTCAATTCCCAAATGGCAAGCCATTAACAATAGAACAGTATATAAACGGAAAAGATATTGAGGTAGATTATAAATTAGTATAATATGAAAGGAGATATCTTATGTTTTATCCAGGATTTTATTTTGACAGAACTATGCTTTTGTTACTACCAGCAATAATAATTGCTTTTTGGGCCCAGTCAAAAGTTAGTAGCACTTATAAGAAATATAGAACTGTAAGAACTATGAATGGATATACAGGAGAAAATGTTGCAAGAATGATACTTGATTCAGCGGGGCTTTATGATGTACCTGTAGTTGAAACTAGAGGAGAGTTAACAGACCATTACGATCCTAGAAGTAGAGTTGTTAGATTATCAACTGATATTTTCCATGGATCTAGTATTGCAGCAGCAGGAATAGCAGCACATGAGGTAGGGCATGCAATACAACATCAAGAGCAATATAAGCCATTAGTATTAAGAACATCTATGGCTACTGCAGTTAATTTTAGCAGTCAAGCATCAATTTTTATATTTATGATTGGGTTACTTTTTAGTATCCCAATGTTAACAAATATTGGAATTATATTTTTTACTGTAGCTGTATTTTATCAAATAATTACATTACCAGTTGAATTTAATGCATCAAGAAGAGCATTGAAAATATTAGAAAGTAGAAATATATTATATGGTAATGAAGTTAATGGAGCAAAAAATGTATTAAGTGCAGCAGCAATGACATATGTAGCAGCTGCATTAATGTCAATTTCACAATTAATAAGACTAATTGCAATTAGCAATAGAAATAATGATTAAGAGGTAACATATGAATAGTAGAGAAGTAGCATTAAACATAATTAACAGAGTACTAATTGAAGGAGCATATTCTAACTTAGTTTTATCTAATGAATTAAATGAAGCTGATTTAAATGACAAGGATAGAGCCTTAGTAACAGAACTTGTTTATGGAACAATAAGAAGAAAGAAAACATTAGATATGATAATTTCTAATTACATTAAAGATATATCTTTAATGGATGAAAGAGTATTAAATATATTAAGAATGGCTATATATCAAATGCACTTTTTAGATAAGGTTCCAGAATTTGCAGCTTGTAATGAAGCAGTTGAATTAGCAAAGCAAATTTCAGTTCAAGATTCAAAATTAGTTAATGGAATATTAAGAAGTTACACTAAAAATCCAGATGATATGGATGTAAAAGATAAAATTGATAGATTAGTATATCAATATTCTTACGAGCCATGGTTTATAAGAATGATATATAAACAATATGGAGAAGAAAACGGAAGAAAGATTTTAGCGGGATTAAATGCAACTCCAAAAGTAACAGTTAGAGTTAATGCAAGTAAGGCAGACTATGATGAGGTATATGAAAGATTACAAGAAATGGGATATGATATAGAAGAAGGATATGCTTGTCCAGAGGCTATAATAATTAAAGGTGGAAGTTCTATCGAAAATAATGAGTTATTTAGAGAAGGATTAATCACAGTTCAAGATGAAAGTGCAATGCTTGTATCACCTCTTTTAGACTTAAAAGCTGGAGATATTGCTTTAGATCTTTGTGCTGCACCAGGAGGAAAAACAACTCACATAGCAGAATTATTAGAAAATGAAGGAAAAGTACATTCTTTTGACTTACATGAAAATAAGTTATCTTTAATCAATGAAAATTTAGAAAGATTAGGATTAAATAATGTAGAAGTAGAAGCTATGGATGCAACGAAGTTAGATCCTAAATATGTAGCATATGCTGATAAAGTATTAATAGATGTACCTTGCTCAGGTCTTGGTATAATAAGAAAGAAACCAGAAATTAAGTGGAATAAATCAAGAAAATCACTTAAGGATTTAGTACCAACTCAAAGAGAAATAATGGAAAATGCTTGGGCATATTTAAAAAGTGGTGGTACTATGATTTATTCAACTTGTACATTAAATACTGAAGAGAACCAAGATAATGTTGAATGGTTCTTAAATAAACACAAAGATGCAAAAGTAGAAAAGATATTCTTAGGAAATATGGATAATTTCATTTACAATAATGATGGTTCTTTAACAATATTACCAAATGAATATATGGATGGATTCTATATTGCTAAGATTTCTAAAAAGTAGTAGGTGAACAAATGTATAATATTTTAGATTTTACATTAGAAGAATTGCAAAATTGGATGAAAGAAAATGGTGAAAGTGCTTTTAGAGCAAAACAAGTTTTTTCGTGGATTTATAAAGAGGTATGGAACTTTGATGAAATGAAGAATATACCTGGAAGTTTAAAAGAAAAGCTAAAAGAAAACTTTGCTATTAAAATTCCTAAAATTGTAGAGGTATATGAATCTAATGTAGATGGTACTAAGAAGATGTTATTATCAATGGAAGATAATAATTTAATCGAATGTGTTCTTATGAAATATAAACATGGAAATTCAATTTGTGTATCTACTCAAGTAGGTTGTAGGATGGGGTGCAAATTTTGCGCCTCTACAATTGGGGGTAGAATAAGAGATTTAAGTGCTGGTGAAATACTTTCTGAAATAATGGTAGCACAAAAATTCTTAGGAGAAAGAATTTCAAATGTTGTTTTAATGGGGAGTGGAGAACCTTTAGACAACTATGATAATGTAGTTAAATTTTTAAAATTAGCTAATGCTGAGTATGGATTAAATATAGGGCAAAGACATATAACATTGTCTACATGTGGGATAGTACCTAAAATAATAGAATTAGCAGATTTAAATTTAAGTATTACATTAGCAATTTCATTACATGCCTTTAGTGATGAGAAAAGAAAGACAATAATGCCTATAGCTAATAAATATAGTATTAATGAGATATTAGAAGCTTGTAGATACTATATGGATAAAACAGGGCGTAGAATTACATATGAATACTCTTTAGTATCTGGAGTTAATGATGGAAAAGAAGATGCTAAATCTTTAGCAAAATTATTAAAAAATATGAGTTGTCATGTTAATTTAATTCCGGTTAATGAAATTAAAGAAAATGAATTAAAAAGACCGTCGAAAAAGACTATAGAAGCTTTTGAAGAGATATTAAAATCACAAGGAATTGAAGTTACAGTCAGAAGAGAGATGGGTACAGACATTAATGCCGCTTGTGGGCAATTAAGAAGAAGTTATATAGACACTCAAAAATAAAGGGGAGAAGAAAAAATGGTGGGTATAAAAAGTGATGTAGGTGTAGTTAGAAGTTTAAATGAAGATTATGCTGCATACATTGAAGAAGAGGACTATAAGTTATACGTCGTAGCTGATGGTATGGGAGGTCACAATGCTGGAGAAGTAGCTAGCGAAATGGCTGTGAATGCCGTTAAATTATATGTAAAAGACAATTATAAAAGAGATGGTAGCAATGTACTTGAAAATGCCATACTTTTTGCAAATGAAAAAATATATGATAAAGCAAGATGCGATTCTGAGTACAAAGGTATGGGAACTACTTTAGTTGCTGCATTGATATATGAAGATAATGTTATTGTTGCTAATGTTGGTGATAGTAGTTGTTTTGGAATTATTGATCATGATATTATTAAAATTACAAAAGATCATTCCTTAGTTCAAGAATTAATAGATTCGGGAAGCATAACAGAAGAAGAGGGAAGAAATCATCCAAAGAAAAATGTTATTACTAGAGCATTAGGAACAAATAATGTAGTTAAAGTTGATATATTTAAAATTGACATAAATACTTATGATAAATATTTGTTATGTACGGATGGGTTATCTAATGAAGTTTTAAAAGAAGAAATATTAAGAGAAATAAGTGATATTAATGACTACAATACTGCCTGTGACAAGTTAGTTTTATTAGCAAAGAATCGAGGGGGAAGAGATAATATTACGGTCTTGCTATTTGGAGGAGAGGTGTAGAGATGATCGGTGAAGTATTAGGTAATAGATATGAACTGATGGAAAAAATAGGAGAAGGTGGAATGGCAATAGTCTACAAAGCTAGAGATAATAAGTTGAGTAGACTTGTTGCTGTGAAAATTCTAAAAAAGGAATTCGCCAATAATAAAGATATTTCGGATAAATTTAAAAAAGAAGCAACAGCTGTAGCTAATTTTTCAGATGCAAACATAGTTAATGTATTAGATGTTGGGCATGAAGAAGAAGGAAATATTGACTATTTTGTTATGGAATATGTTAATGGTAAAACACTGAAAGAATTAATAGTGGAAAATGGAAAATTAAATTATACAGTTTCTATTAGTATAGCAATTCAAATAGCAAAAGCTTTAGAATGCGCACATAAAAATAATATTATTCATAGGGATGTAAAACCACAGAATATATTAGTTACTGAAAATGGATTAGTAAAAGTTACTGATTTTGGAATAGCTAAAAGTTCAACTTCAGCTACTATAACTAACACTACAACAATAATGGGGTCAGCACAGTATCTATCACCAGAGCAAGCTAAAGGTACATTTATTGATTTAAGATCGGATATTTATTCTTTAGGCATAGTTTTGTATGAAATGGTAACAGGAGTACTTCCTTTTGATGGTGAATCACCAGTTACAATTGCATTAAAGCATATTCAATCAGAGCCACTTGAACCTAAAAAATATAATGGGGCTATACCAGATAGTCTAAATAATTTAATAATGAAGGCTATGAGCAAAGAAACTATAAATAGATATCAAAATTGTAGAGAATTAATAAATGATTTACAAAGAATAAAAGAAAATCCAAATGCAGCTATTGATGCTAGAATGAATTATGATGATGGTAGAACAATAGTGATGGAACCTATTAGAACTGAAAATATTGTAAAGAAAGATGTAAATGTGGAACCTAATAAAAGTTCGTATTCAAAATCTGATTTTGAAAATGATTATGATGAAGAAGATGAAGAAGATGATGATGATTTCTTTGAATCAAAAAACAATTCAAAGAAAAATAAGCGTAATAATAAAGCTATGATAATTGTTGGAGCTGTAGTTATTGCAATTGCATTATTAGGTGGAATGGCATTTGGTTCAGGATTATTAACTGGAGGAAGTAGTAGCAGTAAGACTGTAACTGTTCCTAATATAGTTGGTATGACATTAGATAATGCCACTAAAGAGTTGGAAAAATTAGGATTAAAAATTAAAGTTTCAGAAACTATTGAAAGTGATAAAGAAGAAAATACTATATTAGAAATGAATCCAGTATCAAATACAGATGCTAAAAAAGGTGATATTATAGAAGTAAAAGTTTCTGGTGGTGTATCTAAAGTAAAGGTTCCTGACTTAAGAGATTATGAAATAAATTATATAGAGGACTTATTAACTCAAAAGGGATTAGAGTGGAATATTACTTACCAATATAGTGAAAATATTAAATCAGGATACCTAATAAGTCAGTATCCAGAAAGAGATACAGAAGTTCCCAAGGGAACAACAATAGAGCTTACTATAAGTAAAGGTCCAGAAGTTAAACTTGTATCAGTATCTAATTACTTAGGACAAAATGTAGATTATGTAAAGGGTGAATTAGAAGCTTTAGGATTAGTGGTTATACTTCAAGAGCAGGTAACAGATAGAGAGTCTGAAAATGGAGCTGTAATAAACCAATCTATTGAAAGTGGAACAAAGATTTCAGTCGGTGCAAAAATTACTTTAACTTATGGAAAATATAAAGAAAGTAATATAGATGTTAGTCAGTATTTGAGTGTTGGAATGCCACTAGTTGATGCAGTTAATTCTTTAAAGGCAGCAGGAATATCATACTCTATATCAGGTGCAACTTCTGGAGATGATATGAGCCTATATACTGTAAAGGGATTTACAAATAAAATAAAGCAAGGTGAAACTGTTAAAATTCAAGTTGAAAAAACTAAAATTACAGAACCAACAGAGCCAAGTGAAGATGATACAGAGACGACAACTCCAGATGATGAAGATTCTACAGATGTAAGTGCAGGTTTAGATCAAGGAAGTAGTAATCCAGATTCTACAGCAGGTAACTAAAAAAGGATAAGATTGCTTAATTTTAGGCAATCTTATTTTTTTTTAACTTTCTAAAAGAAAATATTGCATTTATTTTGAAATAGTGTTTATTATAAATAAGAAGAGTAAAAAGTTTGGAGGTACTATGAAAGGAAAAATAATCAAAGGAATTGGTGGATTTTATTATGTAAAAACTACTGATGGATTAATAGAATGTAAAGCAAGAGGAAAATTTAGACATAGAGATATGAAACCACTTGTTGGAGATGATGTAGAAATATTAATAGATAATGGTAAAGGAGTTATTTGTGATATTCATGAAAGAACGTCTGAACTTATTAGACCTACAGTAGCTAATGTAACACAAGCGTTTGTTGTTTTTGCTATAAAGAATCCAGATATTAATTATGATCTATTAAATAGATTTTTAGTATTATGTGAGCATAATAATATTAAAGCAATAGTTTGTTTAAATAAGGTTGATTTAGTATCAGATGAGGAAAAAGAATTTGTTAAAAGTAAAATAAATGCCATTGGATATGAAGTGTTATTTATTAATGCTAAAAAAGGTTTAGGTGTAGAATCATTAAAAGAAAAATTAGATGGTAATGTAACAGTTTTATGTGGACCATCAGGAGCAGGAAAATCAACATTAATTAATACCCTAACAGAAAAATATCATATGGAGACAGGAGAAGTTTCTGATAAAATAGGAAGAGGTAAACATACTACTAGACATAGTGAACTTATTGATGTAGAATATGGATACATAGTTGATACACCAGGGTTTTCAACATTAGAAGTAACTTTTATAGAAAAAGATGATTTAAAATATTGCTTCCCTGAGTTTGAAGAATATAATAATCAATGTAAATTTAGAGGTTGCTTACACTATAAAGAACCGAGTTGTGCTGTGAAAAATGCAGTTGAAGAAGGTAAAATTAATAATTTTAGATATGAATTTTATATAAGAACTTTAGAAGATATAATCAATGGGAGGAAGTATTAATGGTTAAAATAGCACCATCTATATTATCAGCAGATTTTTCAAAATTAGGAGAGGAAGTAGTAAAGCTACACAATGCAGGAGCAGATTTTATTCATATAGATGTTATGGATGGAGAGTTTGTACCTAATATTACATTTGGGATGCCAGTAATAAAAGCTATAAGAGGAAAAACAGATAAAGTCTTTGATGTACATTTAATGATAAATAATCCTCAAAGATATATTGATGAATTTATAGCCGCAGGAGCAGATATAATAACTTTACACTATGAATCGGAAAAACATTTGGATAGAGCTATACAATATATTAAATCAAAAGGAATTAAGGCTGCGGTTGCGTTAAATCCAGCTACACCAACAATAGTTTTAAAAGATATTATAGCTAATTTAGATATGGTTTTAATAATGTCTGTTAATCCAGGCTTTGGAGGACAAAAGTTTATTCCATATTCATTAAATAAAATTAGAGAAGTTAAGGAAATGGCTATAAAAGCTAATAATCCTAATATTTTAATTCAAGTTGATGGTGGAGTAGATAAAAATAATGTTAAAGATGTTATTGAAGCTGGTGCTAATGTTATAGTTGCAGGATCTGCTGTTTTTGGAGATGGAAATATAGAAGAAAATATTAAAGCTTTAAGAGGGTAAAAAATGAATTGTTTAATAGTAGCTGGAGGAGTTAAACCTAAGGATGAAACTATCAAGTACTATTCAGAAAAATGTGAATTAATAATAGGAGTAGATAAGGGATGTAATTATCTTTTTGAATCTAAAGTAAAACCACATTATATTGTAGGAGATTTTGATTCTTCAAATTCAGAAATAATAGATAAAATAGTTAAAGAAGATGTAATTAAATATCAGTATCAATGTGAAAAAAATTTTACTGATTCTGAAGAGGCTTTTGAATTAGCAAATTCTAAGGGTGCAAAAAAGATTGTTTTTTTAGGAGCTACAGGAGGAAGATTTGATCATACATTAGGTAATTTAGGTCTATTATTAAAAGCTTTAAAATTAGGAATGTTATCAGAAATAGTTGATGATAGAAACAAAATGTTTTTAATTAATAAAGATACTGTTATAAAAAGAGATGATGAATATAAGTATGTATCATTTTTATCATATAATAGTAGAGTTGAAGAATTTAGTATAAAAGGTGCTAAATATAATTTAGATAAATATACTTTAGAAATTGGAGATTCTAGAACTGTATCTAATGAGTTTATAACTGATGAAATAAGTTTAGAACTTTCTAATGGGAGTATTTTGGTAGTATATTCTAAAGATTAAAATAAAAAATAAAAAAAATTAAAAAAATAATCACCACTTAGCTATTACTTGCATAATATGTATAGTAAGGAGTGGTGTTTTTATTTTAAATAAAACAATTATTTAGAGAGTAGGAAATGAATGGGGGGATAGTTTTGAAGATTATTGCTATTAAATTACCAAAATTTTTATCATCTATAATTAAATTTTTTACTAGAAAAAAATAAATACATAGGAGAAGAATAGCAGGATGCTATTAAGGATATATTCCTTTTATTTATACATTATTAAATTTTAATAATAAAAAAAGCAATTGAATTAATCAATTGCTTTTTTTATTTGAACTTATATTGCTCTTTCAACCTTACCAGATCTAAGGCATCTTGTACAAACGTGAACAGTTTTTGGTGTTCCGTTAACTAAAGCCTTTACTCTCTTTATGTTAGGAGCCCAAGTTCTCTTAGATTGACGATGTGAGTGTGAGTATTGAGTTCCAGATACTACACCTTTATTACAAACTTCGCATCTTCTTGCCACTTGAAAACACCTCCTTATGTTTGAAGATAATTTCTCTTCAATAGGACAAAATAGATTTTAACATAGGTTATATAAAAAATGCAAGGCTATTTCGAAAAAATATTAAAAAAATTTATGTTATGTTGTTAAATAGCGAAGGAATAGGATAAATTTACTTGAATTAATATAGTAACTAATATACAATAATCTATATGGAAAGATAAAAAGGAGGATTTTCTATGGTAGGATATTCAAATAACCTTGGAAGTATACATTACTCTGAAGAAGTGTTAGGGAAAATAGTAGGATTATCAACAATGGAATGTTATGGTGTTGTTGGTATGGTTTCTAAAAACGCTACTGAAGGCTTATGGGAGCTAATGAGAATTGAGAATTTAAGTAAGGGTGTTAAATTAAGATTTAATGATGAAGATAAATTAATAATAGAATTATCAATAATGGTTGAATACGGAACTAAAATTTCCGTAATAGCTAATAATATAATTCAAAAGGTGCGTTATAGTGTTGAAAATTATACTGGACTAAAGGTAGCTTCAGTTACAGTTAATGTTCAAGCGGTAAGAGTCTAGGAGGGAACAGGATGAAATATGATAGAATAAACGGCCATGATTTTTACAATATGGTTGTTAATGCTAGTAATAGATTATTGGAGGAAAGTGATTTCGTTAATGCGTTAAATGTTTTTCCTGTGCCAGATGGTGACACAGGAACTAATATGTCTATGACTTTTAAGGCTGCTGTAAAAGAAATAGAAAACTTAAATTCAGAATCAATTGGAGAAACTTCAAAGAAATTAGCAAAGGGTGCTTTAATGGGAGCAAGAGGTAACTCAGGTGTTATCTTATCTCAAATACTTAGAGGAATTTCTAAAGGGTTAGAAGGAAAAACAAGTGTTAATAGTGTAGAATTTGCTAATGCATTTGTAGAAGGAAGTAAGGCAGCTTATAAAGCAGTGATGAAACCAACAGAAGGTACTATCCTTTCAGTTATTAGAGCTGCTTCAGAAGGGGCTGTAAAAAGCAACAAAACTGATATAGTAGAACTTTTAAGTGAAATTGTGGTTGAGGCAAAGGTAATGTTAGATAAAACTCCAGATCTTTTACCAGCACTTAAAAAGGCTAAAGTTGTAGATTCAGGTGGTATGGGATTATATATCATATTACAAGGAATGTATGATGCGTTAAAAGATGGAATAAAAGCAGAGATAAAAGATATATCTGCTAAGGGATCAGCAGGAGCAAGTGCTGAAGCTATAGAAGATATAGATATTAAATTTGGATACTGTACAGAATTTATAATATTAGGAGATGCTTCTAAGGCTAAATCATTCCAAGATGAAATTGAACCTCTTGGTGACTCTATGATTGTTGTTGGTTATGATGATGTAATAAAAGTACATATTCATACTAATGATCCAGGATTAGTATTATCTAAGGCAGTAGCTTTAGGTGAACTATCTAAAATTAAAATAGATAATATGAGAGAAGAACATAGAGAAGTTCTAATGTCAAAAGAAGAATATGCTACAAGTAAGATTGAAGAAGATGAAGAAGCTGTAGAAAAGAAGAAATATGCCTTTATTTCAGTAGCTATGGGAGAAGGAATAACTCATGTTCTTAAAGATTTAGGTGTTGACTATGTAATTGAAGGCGGTCAAACAATGAATCCATCAACTCAAGATATGATGGAATGTATATCTAAATTAAATGCTGATCATATATTCATTTTACCTAATAATAAAAATATAATTATGGCTGCAACTCAAGCTGCAGAAATATCAGATAAAGATGTTAGAGTTATACCAACTAAGAGTATTCCTCAAGGTATAACTTGTATAACTATGTTTAATGCAGATCATGAAGTTGATGAAAATGAGAAAGCTTTAATGGAAGCGTTAGAACTTGTTAAGACAGGCTCTGTAACGTATGCAGTTAGAGATACTGAAATGGATGGAATAGAAATTAAAGAAGGTAATATGCTTGGTCTTATTGAAGGGAAAATCAATAAGGTTGGAGAAGATTACTTTAAGGTAGCAGAAGAAGTTTTAGAGTCTATGATCGATGAAGATAGTGAACTTATAACTATATTCTATGGTAAAGACGTAGATGAAAGTAAAATAGAAGAGTTTACAGAAAAATTAGAAGAAAAGTATGAAGAGTGTGATGTACAATTCTACAAAGGAGATCAACCTTTATACTACTTTATAATGGCTGTAGAATAATTATTTTTAAGAGCACAAGAAAGGTTAATTTCTTGTGCTTTATTTTTTTATGTAAATATTATAAAATTATATTTATTATTTAAGGAGTAGGAGAAATAAAATGGATATATCACAAGATGTAAAATATCTAAAGGGTGTTGGACCTAAATTATTAGAAAAATTAAATAGATGTGGAATATTTACTGTTTTAGATTTGCTTTTATATTTTCCAAGAGATTATGAGTTTTTAAGGAGTAACATTCCTTTTAATGAAATAGATGAAGAGGATAAGCAAGTATTAACTTGTGTATGTGTAGGAATAGATAGAGATGTTAGAACTAAGACTGGAAAAACTTTAACTACTATAAGATTTAATTATTTGGGGAATTTAGTACTAGGTAAGTGGTTTAATCAAGGATTTATAAAAAATACATTTAAAATTGGGCAGAGTTATGATTTAATGGGAAAATTTAAAAGAGTAACTAATAGGCTTGAGGTTATTAATCCAATAGTAGGAGTTAAATTAGCTAAGGAAAATGAAATAGTACCTAAATATAGTTTAAAGGGTGATTTAACAGATAAAATATTAATAAAACTTATAGGGAGCTGTTTGGAGCAAATAACTATAAAAGATAATTTGCCACAATATTTATTGGAAAAATATAAAATGACTAATTTGGATTTTGCTATAAAAAATATTCATTTCCCTACAGGAAAAAGAGAACTTGAATTAGCTATAAATAGATTAAAGTTTCAAGAGTTATTTACATATTCAATGAAATTATTGATGCTTAAAAAGAATCTAAGAACTAAGAATGGAATTGAATTTAGGTTAGTAGAAGAATTGAAGGACTTAAAGGCTGCACTGCCATATAGCTTAACAGATGCACAAACGAGAGTAGTAAGAGAAATTTTAAGAGATCAAAAGAGTCCGTGGCCAATGAATAGATTGGTTCAAGGTGATGTTGGGAGTGGAAAAACTGTAGTAGCTTTAATAGCTATGTTTAATGTTATAAAAAATGGATATCAAGCAACTTTGATGGTTCCCACTGAAATATTAGCTAATCAACATTATTTAGAGGCTAAGAAGTTGCTAGAGCCTTTTGATATACATATTGAGTTATTAACAGGAAGTACTTCTTTAAAAGAAAAGAGACGTATAAAAGAGCTTATTACTACAGAGGAACCTGTAATAGTAATAGGAACTCATGCTTTAATTCAAGAGGATGTAGACTTTAAAAACTTAGGGTTAGTTATAACTGATGAGCAGCATAGGTTTGGTGTAGAACAAAGAAGTAGACTTATAAATAAAGGAAGACGTCCTGATGTTATGGTAATGACAGCAACTCCAATTCCAAGAACTTTAGCCTTATATGTATATTCGGATTTGGATATATCAGCTATAGATCAGTTACCGCCAGGAAGAAAACCTGTGGATACAAGATTCTTTAATGAAAGTGAAAGATTATCTGCTTATGATTTAGCTTTGGAGGAGATTGATAAGGGGCGCCAGGTTTATATAGTATGTCCTCTTATTGAAGAAGATGAGGATATGAAGCTAAATTCAGTTGAAAAATTATATAATGAATTAAGTGATGGCATATTTAGAGGAATACCTATAGAAATTTTACATGGAAAAATGAAGCCAAAGGAAAAGGATGAAATTATAAATAGATTTAAGAAAAATGAAACAAAAGCTATAATTTCCACCACAGTAATAGAAGTTGGAGTTAATGTTCCAAATGCATCTGTTATGATAATTGAAAATGCAGAAAGATTTGGATTAGCACAATTGCATCAATTAAGAGGTAGAGTTGGAAGAGGAAGTTATGAATCATACTGTATATTAATTGCAAAGGCTAAAACTGAAAATACTAAAAAGAGAATGGAGATTATGACTAGTTCAACTGATGGGTTTTATATATCTGAAGAGGATTTAAAATTAAGAGGGTCAGGTGAAATGTTTGGAAGAAGACAAAGTGGAGATGAAGAGTTTATTTTAGCAAATATATATGACGATATGAACATATTAAGATGTGCTAAAAGTGAAGCAAAAATATTGCTAGATTCAGATGAAGAAGAAAAGATTAAGTTTTGTAATGAAGTTAAGAATTCCTTAGAACGATGGAGTAAATATATTTGTTTTAATTAAGTGAATTTCCAAAGTTTAATTTGTCTAAATAAACTTACTCCTATGAAGGAAGAGAATAGTGAGTTTCATAAGTGAATTTCCAAATTTCAATTATAATAAAAAAATTGTTAATAAATTAATTATATGTTAGAATTATAATGTTAATGACAAAGGAGGAAATTAAATGAGAATTATAGCAGGAAAAGCAAGAGGACGCAAGTTAATACCTCCAGCAACTATGGAAACTAGACCTACTTTAGATAGAGTTAAGGAAGCTATGTTTAGTACAATACAAAATTATTTGTTAGATGCAGTAGTAATTGATGTATTTGCTGGAACTGGTAGTTTGGGGTTAGAAGCAGCGAGTAGAGGGGCTAAGGAAGTATATTTAGTTGATAAGAGTGCTGTAACATTTCCATTATTAAAAGAAAATATCAAAAATTTAAAATTTGAGGATTTCTGTTTTCCTTTAAATATGGATTCATATGAAGTTCTTAGAAATTTAGCAAAGAAGGGTAAGGTAATGGATGTTATTTTTATAGATCCACCTTATTGTAGAGAAATGATTCCAGAAGCAATTAAAATTGTTAAGGAAAATAATATGTTAGCTGAAGATGGTATAATAGTAACTAAGATAGATTCAATAGAAGAAATTTATGAAGGGTATGAGGATATTAAACTATTTAGAAGTAAAAAATATGGTAACACAACTGTTTGTTACTATAAATATATTAGAGAATAAAATAGGGAGAAAATTATGAGAGTTGCAATTTATCCAGGTAGCTTTGACCCTATTACTAATGGTCATTTAGATATTATTACAAGAGGATCAAAGGTTTTTGATAAACTTATAGTTGGTGTTTTAGTCAATGTTGATAAGGTAGGATTATTTCCTATTGAAGAGAGGGTTGAGCTTATAAAAAGAGTAACAAAGCATCTAGAGAATGTTGAGGTTGTTAGTTTTAATGGGCTTTTAGTTGATTTGGCTAAAAGAAATAATGCAAGAGTTATATTAAAAGGGTTAAGAGCTGTATCAGACTTTGAGTATGAGTTTCAAATGGCATTGATGAATTCTCAATTGGATTCAGATGTTGAAACTTTATTTATGACTACATCTGCGGCTAATTCGTTTTTAAGTTCTTCATCAGTTAAGCAAGTTGCTAAATTTGGAGGGAAGATTAATGGTTTAGTTCCAGATGAAATAGTTGATGATGTTATTAGAAAGATTAAGGGATAGAACTCAGGGGGTATATTTTGGAAAAGGTAGAATTGAATGTTATTGAATTATTAGAGTATTTGCAAGATATGGTGGAAAGTTCACCTAAAATGCCTATAACAGGAAAAACAATTATTGATAAGAAAGAGTTTAATGAAGTGATAGACCAAATAATTAATTATTTGCCAGATCAGTTTAAAAAAGCTCAATGGGTTGTTAATGAGAAGGATAGAATTCTTCAAGAAGCACAAAAGGAATTCGATAATGTTAAAAAAGAAACAGTGGAAATAATGAAACAAAATGTTGAAACTCATGATCTTGTTAGAGAGGCTAAAATGAGGGCAAGTGAAATAATAGCTCTAGCACAAAGAGATGCTAAAGCTATTAGGATAGGTTCTAGAGAATACTCAAATGAAATTTTAATGCAATTAGATGTTGAAATAGAAAAACAAAAGGAACAGTTAATTAAATCTATGCAAGAATCTTTTGAAAAAGTAGCAAAAGAAATAGATGAAAATTTAACACAAACAGGAACAATAATTAAAGAAAATATAGCTGAATTAAGAACGATGTAATTTTTTTATAAGTGAAATTATTAAAGTTCCTATTAATAAAAGTGATAAAAACAATGAAATTATTATTGAAATATTATAATTATCAATAGTAGCAGAGGAGGTATAAGCAGTGTATTGTAGTGAGAAGATACTACTTATAATAAAAGTTATGCTAAAGCTTATTACTCCTTGGATAAATTTCATGAAGCTATATTTTGCTATAGAAATATCATATTTATAGACAAAAGAGCTTATTTGAGCTATTACTGATAAACCGGAAAAAGAACAAATAAAGCTTATTATAGCTAGTTTAAATGGAAGTGTTAGAGGTAAAGTGGTTATAAGTTTACAACCATTAGTAAATTCAACACTGCCTAAGAATAGTCCGTAAATTGAATATTTAGGAAGATTTAAAAAATCTTCTATATTATTAAAGACAATGCTTATATAAGCATTGTTTTTTATTATGCTTATAATTATAGAGAATAAAACTACAAAAGCACCAACTTGTAATGTAGTATTAATTCCATTATCTAAAGCTGATTTTAAAGCTGAACCAAAGTTCATATTGGTATTATTTTTAGGTAGTTCCTTCATAGAAAATGTTGTTTTACTTCTATTCATTGTTAAAATACCTACAATAATAGGAGACAAATAATTGGCTATAAGTAAAATAAAACCTAATTTTACATCTCCTAACATAGTAGCTCCAATTGAACCTATTATGAACATAGGGCTTGCATTACTAGCTATATTTAAAAGTCTTTCAAATTCGTTTCTATCTATGTATCCTAAGGAATAAAGATCACAACAATATTTACAACCGAGAGGATAACCACTTAGAAAACTAGCAACTATAGGAAATGAAGACGATTTTGAAAGCTTAAGAGGCTTACAAAGAACTGGTCCCAATATTTTTGAATATAATCCAACTCCATCATATGAAATTAAAAGGTTACATATTACCGAAAATGGAAAAATTGTTGGAACAATAGTCTTTACAACCAAACTTACTCCAATTAGTGCAGCATCTATACAATTTTCTAGATTATATACAAAAACGAAAATAAACATTGTGATTAAAATACATATAAAGTAATTGTGGTTTTTGTTAAAGAGTTTGAAAAGTAGCAACAGTAGAAAAAATATGATTACTAATAAAAAAATAATACTATACATGGTATTCCCTCCCATCTATAGTATTTATATGCGGTATACATAAAGTATTATTAATATTTTATTATTGGACTTTGAAGATAATCTTTATTTGGATTTATTTTGTTATTTAAGTTTGAATAAGCAGCTGTAGCTTGTATATCAAATTTAAGTAAAGGATTATTAGTAAAGCGCGGTACTTTAGTAATAAGAGGGATAGAAGAGTTTCTTTTTATTAATGAAAGAACTTCTCTACCTGTTTTGTTAAAGCCTAGAACCCTTGCATAAAGATTATTTGGATCATCTATATTTAAAAAATTATTAGAATCAAGTCCAAGATATATATGAGTTAGAATTCTTGAAATTTTACTATATGTATATCTCTTACTTTTTACTTTTAAAATAAAATCCTCATAAGAATTTGATGAGTCTAGTTCTTTTATTAATTTATTTTCTAATCCTTCTGTTATTTCGTAAAGATTGTTAAAATTTATACAGTTTGTTTGGATTTTATATTTTATAAATTTAAACATATCTTCATCAAAAACAAGAGGATAGTCTTCATCTCGCAATTTACTAAATATTTTATAAGATTCTTCAGGAATTAAATTTTTTAAGTTTTCTAAAGAATGTTTGTTTTTTAATAGTTCTCTAATTGCTGTAGCTGATGAAAAGGAATTAGAGAGATTTTTATCATTATAGTTAGATCCTTCTCGTTTTAGTGTAGAAGGAGAAATATTGCTATTTAGTCTAAGAATAGACTTTATATATTCAATTCCTAAAATGTTGTTTGATGAAGTTATTATTTTATTTATTTCTTCGTCCTTTAAGTATTCAATTAAGCTTTTTTCACGAGCTTTCGCAAATGTATCACCTTTAGCTAGGTGTTCCTTTATGAGAGATTTTAATTCTGAATCTTCATTAACTAAAATCTTAGAAAGTGCAGTTAACTTATCTACATTTCCGCATTCTGAACCAAAAAATAAGTTGTTAACAACACCAAGGTGATGAAGTATTGATACAGAACCTTTTGCAAAAAATTCTGCAGATGAAACTGCGTAGTATGTAGGAAGTTCGATAATTAAATCTATTCCGTTATTTAAGGCCATTTCAGTTCTTTTCCATTTGTCAATTATTGCAGGACCACCTCTTTGAACGAAGTTACCACTCATTATACAAATGATAGCATCGGCATTGGTATTCTTTCTTGCCTCCCTTAAATGATAAAGATGTCCATTGTGAAATGGATTATACTCAGTAATTATTCCAGTTATATTCATATTTAAACTCCTTTTTGGGAAATATAAAAATATTATAGCATAGAGGAGGAAATGTGGAAGGAGTTATATAATATTTATAATTTATATAATATTTATATTATATAAGATGAAATATACAGTAAAATTCAGAAAATTTATAATATAAAGAATTAATTTTTTGAGCAATTTAGGTATTGAAAAATATGTACCCATAGGAGTATAGTAATAGTGAAGATGAGACCGTACAAAGTCGAAAGGGGAAATTAAATATGGAACTTATGGATAAATTATGGAATGCGGCTAAGGAAAATAAGCAAAGAATAGTTTTACCAGAAGGTGATGAAGAAAGAACTATTATTGCTACTGAAAAAATCCAAAAATTAGGTTTAGCCTTTCCAATCCTAGTTGGTAATGAAGAAAAAATATTAGAAAAAGCTAAAGAGCTTGGAGTTGACTTAACTGGTGTTGAAATAATCAATCCAGATAAATCAGATAGACTTCAAGATTATATAAATGCATTTTATGAGTCAAGAAAAAGTAAAGGTATGACTTTAGAGAAGGCTGACAAAATCGTTAGAGATCCATTATACTTTGGAACAATGATGGTTAAATTAGATGATGCTGATGGAATGGTATCAGGTGCTGTTCATACAACTGGAGATTTATTAAGACCAGGTTTACAAATTATTAAAACTGCACCAGGAGTATCTGTTGTATCAAGTTTCTTTATCATGATGGTACCAGGATCTAAGTACGGAGAAAATGGAATGTTATTATTCTCAGACTGTGCTGTTAATCCAAATCCAAATTATGAACAATTAGCAGCTATTGCAATTGCAACTGCTGATACAGCACGTAACCTTTGCAAAGTAGAGCCAAGAGTTGCGATGTTATCATTTTCAACAATGGGAAGTGCTGATCATGAAATGGTTGACAAGGTTAGAAAGGCAACAGAACTTGCAAAAGAATTAAGACCAGACTTATTAATAGATGGTGAATTACAATTAGATGCAGCTATAGTAGAAAGTGTTGCAGCTCAAAAAGCACCAAATAGTAAAGTTGCTGGTAAAGCAAATGTATTAATATTCCCAGATTTACAATCAGGAAACATTGGATACAAATTAGTTCAAAGATTTGCAGGAGCAGAGGCTATAGGACCAATGTGTCAAGGATTTGCAAAGCCAATTAACGATTTATCAAGAGGATGTAACTCAGAAGATATCGTTAATGTTGTAGTATTAACTGCAGTGCAAGCACAAGCTCAAAATGCAAAATAGTAAAATTAAATAGTTTTAAGAGGTGTTCAAAAATGAAAGTATTAGTTATAAACTGTGGAAGTTCTTCACTTAAATATCAATTAATCGATATGACAACAGAAGAATCGCTAGCACAAGGATTAGTTGAAAGAATAGGAATTGAAGGTTCTGTTTTAACTCAAAAAGTTGAAGGTAGAGACAAATATATAGTAAAGCAACCAATGGCAGATCACAAAGATGCTATAAAGTTAGTTTTAGAAGCTTTAGTTGATGAGAAAAACGGCGTTATTTCTTCAATGGATGAAATTTCAGCAGTAGGACATAGAGTTGTACACGGTGGAGAAAAGTATAATAAGTCTGTTATAATTGATGCTGAAGTTAAATCATATATAGAAGAATGCTTTAAATTAGCACCACTTCACAATCCAGCAAACATGATAGGAATAAATGCTTGTGAAGAATTAATGCCAAACACTCCAATGGTAGCTGTATTTGATACTGCTTTCCATGGAACTATGCCAGAAGAAGCATACATATATGCTTTACCATATGAGTTATACAAGAAACATGGAATAAGAAAATATGGATTCCACGGAACTTCACATAAGTATGTTTCACAAAAAGTTGCTGAAGTTATGGGAAGAGATATTAAAGATTTAAAAATAATCACTTGTCATTTAGGAAATGGTGCAAGTTTATGTGCTGTTAAGAATGGTGTATCAGTTGATACTTCAATGGGATTCACTCCACTTGAAGGTGTAGCTATGGGTACAAGATGTGGTAACATCGATCCAGCAATAGTTACTTTCTTAATGAAAGAAGAAGGATTATCAGTTGATGAAGTTAATGACTTAATGAATAAGAAGTCAGGAGTTCTTGGAGTATCAGGAATTAGCTCAGATTTCAGAGATATCGAAGATGGAGCTTTCAAAGATAAAGACCCAAGAGCAATATTAGCATTAAAAGTATTTGAGTACAAAGTAAGAGCTACAATAGGAGCATATGCTGCTGTTATGGGTGGTGTAGATGCTATAGTATTTACTGCTGGTGTAGGAGAAAATGGTCCAGAAACTAGAGAAGCATGCTTAAAAGGATTAGAATACCTAGGAGTAGAAGTAGATAGAGAAGCTAACAATGTTAGAGGAAAGGTAAGAGAAATATCTAAGCCAGGATGCAAAGTGAAGGCATTTGTTATACCAACTAATGAAGAATTAATGATTGCTAGAGACACTTTAGAATTAATACAAAAGTAATTTGTATAATAAAGCTTGACTTTTAATGTCGACCTTTATATAATAAATTGTGTTTGAATTCAGTAAATTTTAGCGAGGAGTGAAATATCGCTTTGGCTCAAGCTATACATAGTGTATAATGTACCTTGAAGGTATGAGGATTATATCCAGAGCTTAAGATATGATAATTAATTTTTCAGATTTGCTATCTAAAAAGAACAGAAAGAAACAAATATCTTTATCATTCGAGTTAGAACCATTTGAATTCGAAGGAGAAGAAATTAGAGCAATTGAAAAAGTTTGTGTAGAAGGGGTTGCAATATCAGAAAATGATGTTATAGTAATAAATGCTTCTATAAAAACTAAGCTAAAGCTAAATTGTTCTAGATGCTTAGATGCCTTTATCTATCCAATAGATATTGATATAGAAGAAAGGTTTACAAACAATAAGGAACTTGACAGTGAGGAAATTATGTTTGTAGATGGTGATACACTAGATATTACCGAGATTATTGAAAATAGTATTATTTCAACCTTACCTATCAAAAGACTTTGCAAGGAAGACTGTAAGGGACTATGTTCTCAGTGCGGTGCAAATAAAAATATTGAAAATTGTAGTTGTTTAGATTATGATGTTGATATTAGGCTTGCAAAGCTTAGAGAGTTGTTTGGGGAATAAGGAGGTGTAATAATGGGAAATCCAGCTAGAAAGACATATAGAGCAAAAAGAGATTCTAGAAGAGCTCAAACTTTTAAGTTAAGCTTACCAGGAATAGTTGAATGTCCACAATGCCACGAAATGAAGATGGCTCACAGAGTTTGTAAGAACTGTGGATTCTACAAAGGTAAAGAAGTAGTTGCTTCAACTGAAGAATAAAAGAAAGTCTTATGACTTTCTTTTCTTTATATATAAAGAAATAAGGGGTGAAAGAAATGAGAATTGCTATAGACGGTATGGGTGGAGATAATGCACCACAAGCTGTTGTTAATGGTGTAGTGCAAGCTCTTAATGAATTTAATGATTTAGAGTTTTTTATAACAGGACCAGAAGATATAATAAAAGAGCAATTAAAACAAGAAAATTATACAGGTGATAAAATAACTATAGTAGATGCTAAAGAAGTTATATCAACTAATGAGCATCCAGTTATGGCTATAAGAAAAAAGAAAGATTCAAGTTTATGTAAAGCTTTAAACTTAGTTAAGGAAAAAAAGTGTGATGCTGTTTTATCTGCTGGAAGCACAGGAGCCTTTTTAGCAGGATGTAATTTTATTGTAGGAAGAATTAAAGGTGTTAAGAGACCAGCATTAACTCCTATCATGCCAGGTAAAAATGCACCATTTATGATTGTAGATGCAGGGGCCAATGTAGATTGTAAACCTGAGTATTTAGTGCAATTTGCTCATATGGGTAGAGAATATTATAAAGGTGTATTAAAAGCAGAAAACCCTAGTATTGGATTAGTTAATATTGGTGCTGAAGAAGAGAAAGGTAATGAATTAACTAAAAATACATACCAGCTACTAAAGAATGAAGAAGGACTTAATTTCGTAGGCAATGTAGAACCGAGAGATGTTACTTTAGGTGATACTAATGTTCTTGTTTGTGATGGTTTTGCAGGTAACACAATTTTAAAAATGTATGAAGGAACGGCATCTACTCTTTTAAAGATAATAAAAGATGAAATTCTTTCTTCAGGTGTTAAGGCAAAGGTTGGAGCTCTTTTATTGAAGCCTGTATTTAAAAGTATAAAGAAAAAGTTCGATTATAAGGAATATGGTGGAGCACCTTTTTTAGGTGTTGATGGAATTTGTATTAAAGCTCATGGAAGTTCTGATGGAAAGGCTTTTAAAAATGCTATAAGACAAAGTAAACAGTTCTATGATAGCAAAGTTTTAGAAAAAATTAAGGAAGAATTAGAGCTAAAAGCTTAGAATTTAAAATAGTTATAAGTTGTAATATATTTTATTAAATATTAAGTAAAAGAAAATTTTTTGGTTTATTAGTCGTTTTCATAACAAATATAAGTAATGTATATTGACGACAACAAAAATATATAATATTATCTAAATGGGTGTGTTTAGGAGGTGAAAGAATGTTTGAAAAGATAAGAGAAATCATTGCTGATAAGCTAAGCATTAATGAAGACGAAATAACTATGGATTCAGCATTTTTAGAAGACTTAAATGCAGATTCTTTAGATATAGTTGAACTTATAATGGCTTTAGAAGATGAGTTAGATATGGAAATTCCAGACGAAGACGCAGAGAACTTTGTAACTGTTGGTGATGTAGTTAAATTTGTAAAGTCACATGTTGAGGAATAAATAAAATCCCGCAGTATTTGCGGGATTTTATTTATAAAGTACTTTTATTAAAAATCGAAATAGTTTATTCTTGAATTTGTTTATATAAGCAAGTTGAAGAATAAACTTGAAGGAGTGTAAATAATGAATAATTTCTATCAGAAGGAAGCTGAAGATATAATAGGTATTAAGTTTAATGAGCCTAAATTATTACTTACAGCTTTAACTCATTCATCTTATGCCAATCAACATAGAGATGAAGAGTATAATGAAAGATTTGAATTTTTAGGAGATGCCATTCTTCAAGTATGTATTACTGAGTATTTATTTTTAAATTATAAAGAAAAAAGTGAAGGGGAATTAACTAAGATTCGTAGTTTAATTGTTTGTGAAAACTCTTTATATGAAATAGGGAAATCCTTGAACTTAGGTTACTTATTAAGAATGAGCAAAGGTGAAGAATTAACTGGAGGAAGAGAAAGAATATCTTTAATAGCTGATGCCGTAGAAGCTTTAATAGCAGCTATATATTTAGATAAAGGATTAGAGTTTACAAAAGATTATATTATAGGTAGATTCGAAGATATAATAAAGCGTGCCATAAATAATGATATAATATTAGATTATAAGACTAGATTGCAGGAATATCTTCAAAAAAATGGAGAAATATCTATAGTTTATGAGCTTATTAAGTTCGAGGGACCACCACATAGAAGAAAATTTTATACAAAGCTTATAATTGATAATAATGAACTAACTTGTGGTGAAGGTTATAGCAAGAAAGAGTCAGAACAAAATGCAGCAAAAGCAGCATTAAAGGTTTTGGAGGATAAGAATGAGTAAGAATTATTATATAATTCCTGTTTTTATTTCTCATCAAGGATGCCCACATCAATGTGTTTTTTGTAATCAAGATAGAATAGCAGGAAAGTATGAGGAAGTTTTTGCTAGTGATGTTAGAAAAATTATAGATGAATATTTAGAAACTATAAATAGTAAAGGTGCTACTATAGAAGTGTCATTTTTTGGTGGTACATTTACTGCAATTGATGTTAATAAGCAAAAGGAATTATTAGAAGTTGCTAGAGAATATAAGCAAAAAGGTCTAATACATAAAATAAGATTATCAACAAGACCAGATGCTATATTACCTTATATCTTAGGATATTTAAAGGAATATAAGGTTGATATAATAGAACTTGGAGTTCAATCATTAGATGATGAGGTTTTAAGAAAAGCTGGTAGAGGACATAGCGTCAATGATGTATTAGTTGCATCTAAACTTATTAAAGAAGCTGGATTTACTTTAGGTCATCAAATAATGCCAGGATTACCAGGGGATAGTTTTGATATTGATATAGAGACTACTAAAAAATCAATTGAGATGAAACCAGATATATGTAGAATATATCCATCGTTAGTTATCAAGGATACACCTATGGAGGATATGTATAATAGAGGGGATTATGTACCATACTCTTTAGATGAAGCTGTATATATTAGTGGTGAAATGCTAAAATTATATAATGAAGCTAAAATTAAAGTAATTAGAATTGGTTTACAACCAACGGATACTATTACTACAGGAAAAGATATAGTAGATGGACCTTTCCATCCAGCTTTTAGGGAATTAGTTGAAGGTCACTTGATTTGTGAAACCTTAGACAAAAAATGTCCAAAGGAAAAGGATATTATAGTTGAAATCAATGAAAAGGATATTAGTAAATTATATACTAATAAAAAGCAGTATTTTAAAAGATTTTTAGCTGGTAGAGAAGGTAAAGTATATGTTAATACTAACAATAAGGTGAAAAAGGGAAGAATTAAGCTAACAGTTATTGAGAAGAGAGAAGAATTTAAAATATAATTGTGTAAGTTTAAACTTTAGTAGTTAAAATAATAAAAGATATGAATTTAGGTGACAAGGGGCAAAGGGTATATAGCAAGATAAATAATATTCTTGTTTATGAGCTTTGAATCTTGTCATTGTTTTATTGATATTTCTTTAGCTTTGCTATAAACTAAAGAAAGAATGGAGTGAGAGTTATTATGAAAGCAAAGACAAGAGAAAAAATGATGTATGTAATTACTATTTTTATGCTTATAGTATTTTTAATAAGTTTATTACCAGCTTTTATATAAAAAGATAAGGAGTGTATTTATGTTTTTAAGGTCACTTGAGATACGTGGATTTAAATCTTTTGCAGATAAGACTGAATTGAGATTTAAAAAGGGAGTAACTGCAGTTGTTGGACCTAATGGTAGCGGAAAAAGTAACGTTTCTGACTCAGTAAGATGGGTACTTGGAGAACAAAGTGTCAAAAATCTTAGAGGGGGTAAAATGGAAGATGTTATCTTTGCAGGAACACAATTTAGAAAACCTTTAGGGCTTGCACAAGTATCTCTTACTTTAGATAACTCAGATGGAACATTATCAACGGATTACAATGAAGTAACAGTAACTAGAAGAATATTTAGATCTGGTGAAACAGAGTATTTAATTAATAACCAAAAATGTAGATTAAAGGATATTACTGAATTATTTATGGATACAGGTATAGGTAAGGAAGGGTATTCTATAATTGGACAAGGTAAAATTGATGCAATATTAAGCGGTAAGCCAGAAGACAGAAGAGCTTTATTAGAAGAAGCAGCTGGAATTGTTAAATATAAGTCTAGAAAAGAAGAAGCTGAAAAGAGACTGGATAACACTGATAGTAATTTAGTTAGAATTAGAGATATAATAGCAACTTATGAAGAGAGACTTGAGCCATTAAGAATAGAAAAGGAAAAAGCAGTAAAATATAAAGCTTTAGCAGAAGAGTTAAATGTAAAAGAGGTTTCTATATTAGTTAATCATATTGATAGGGTTTCAAAGGATATAGATGCTTTATCTAGTGAAATAGAGAAAAGACAAGAATCAATAGATGCTAAAAGAGAAAAGCTTACGGCTCATAAGAATGTTTTAGATGATTTGCAAAGAAAAATAGAAAATATAGAAAAGAAAAACAAATTAGAAAAAGAAGAGTATTATACAAAAAAAGAAGAGGCTACAAATCATATAAGAGATATTGAGCTTTTTAAAGAAAGAGTTAACAACTTTAAATCCTTAATAGAGAAAGAAGAAAATGAAATAAGCATTTTAAAGGATGACTTAGAGAAAGTTACTTTAGAAAAGAAAGAGTTAGAAGAAAAGCTAAATGAAAAGAGTAAAGAAAGTAAGGATAAAGGCTCAGAAATTAGAAATGTAGAAAGATTAATTGAAGAGATAACTATAAAAATTGATAAAATAGAAAAAGAACTTAATATTTTAAAGAATAATGAGTTTGAAATTATATCTAGGAATTCTGATATTAATAATAGAATTCAAAGCTTACAAAAAGAAATAAAACAAAAAAATGATATAAAGGAAAGCTTAGATAAATCAATAGTTACTTTAGAAGGAAATTTAGCTATTAATATAGGAACCATAGATGAAGTTAAGTTAAAACTTATACATACAAAAGATAATATTTCTAACTTAGAAGAGGAAGTAGTATTAGTAAGAAAAGAGTTATCTAAAACTCACTCCCTTTTAAATAATCAAGATAATAAACTAAAAATGTTATCAAAAAAAATTAATGAATCAGAAGCTACTCATAATACTTTAGAAAATTTAGAAAAGCATTATGAGGGATATAATAGAACAGTAAAGAACTTAATGGATCATGTTGAAAAGGGCAGAGTTCAAGGAATAAAAGATATAAAAGTACTTGGTGAAATTTTTGAAGTTGAAAAGAAGTATGAAGTTGCTATTGAGATAGCTTTAGGAGGATCAATATCTAATGTAATAACAGTTAATGATAATGATGCTAAAAACTTAATTTCATATTTAAAAAATAAGGGGCTAGGTAGAGCTACATTTTTACCTTTAAATATTATTAGAGGGAAGAAGTTGGATGTGCCTAATAATATTAAAAGTGCTAATGGTTATATTGGAATTGCCTCAGAGATTTTAAAATATGATGTAAGATATAGAGGTGTAATAGAATATAATTTAGGTAGAACTATAATTGCAGAAAATATGGATTGTGCACTTAATATATCTAAAATAGGTAAACATAATTATAAAATAGTAACTTTAACTGGTGAAGTAATTAATCCAGGAGGGGCCTTAACTGGAGGTAGTATCCAAGGTAAAAATGCTAATCTTTTAGGTAGAAAAAGAGAAATTGAAGAGTTAGCTCAAAATATATTAAAACTGAAAGAAGAGTATAATAATGAGGTTTCTAAATTTAATGAAATAAAGCTAAAAATAAAGCAGTTAGATGAAGAAATATTAAATAAAAGAGAAGAAGTTCATAGTAAGAATATAGAGTTAACAGTATTAGAAGGTGAAATAAAAAACCTTGTAAATGATGGAGATAAGTTAAGTAAAAATATTGAAAACTCTAAGAGACAAAAAGAAGAGAATAATAATATAATTAAATTATTATTAGAAAAGTTGGAAAATAAAAAAGAAGAACTTAATAAGTTAGATGTTAAAAGTGCAGAAAGAAAAGAAAAGGTTAAATTAATTGAAGAAGAACTTGTTAATAATAATAATGAAAGGGATTCTTTAAAAGAAAAGCTAGTTAATTTAAAGGTTAATAGTGCAACTTTAGAAGAAAGTCTTCAAGGCCAAAGAATGCAATTATCTTCTAAGAACTTAGAGATAAGAGAAAAAGAAAACAAGATAAAACATTTACAAAAGGAAATTTCTATTAAAGATAATAATATTAATTCTTTATCTGAAAATGTTAAAAATAAAGAAAATATATTAAAAGAAATAGAAGAAAGAGTTTTAGAACTAGAAAATTCTTTTAGAGAAGATGAAATTATTAAGGTTGAACTTAAAGAAAGCCATAAGGCTAAGGAAAGTATAGCTAGTGAAATAATAGAAGTAATAAGAGTAGAAGAAAATGAATTAAACAAAAGGGCTATACAAAATGCTAAAATAGAGAGTGAACAAGAAGCTCTTTATAATAGATTAAATAGTGAGCTTAACTTAACTCTTGCTGAAGCAAAAGAGATAGCTATTAGTGTTGAAAATATAAATACACTTAAGGATGAAATTTCTATATTAAAATCAAAAATAGCAGCTTTAGGAACAGTTAATTTATCTGCTATAGTAGAATATGACGAAGTATGTGAAAAGTATGAATTTATGTCATCACAAGAGCTAGATTTGCAAAAGGCAAAAGAAGAGCTTATAGAAGTTATAAATGAAATGACTATTCAAATGCAAGAGTTATTTAAAGAGAATTTTAAAATATTAAATGAAAACTTCGGAGAAACCTTTAGAGAATTGTTTAAGGGAGGAAGTGCAGAGCTTATTTTAGGTGGAGATGATGTTTTAAGTTCTAATATAATAATAAATGTTGAACCACCAGGTAAGAAGCTTCAAAATATAAACTTAATGTCTGGGGGAGAGAAGGTTTTATCTGCAATTGCTTTATTATTTGCAATATTAAAAATGAAACCAACTCCATTCTGTATACTTGACGAAATAGAGGCGGCTCTAGATGATGCTAATGTTTATAGGTATGCAGAGTTTTTAAGGTCTTTCTCAGAAAATATTCAATTTATAGTAATAACACATAGAAAAGGAACAATGGAAGCTAGTGATGTAATGTATGGTATAACCATGGAAGAAAAGGGTATATCTAAAGTAGTATCAGTAGACTTGTCGGAGAATTAGGAGGTAGTAATATGTTTGGTAAATTATTTAATAATCTTAAGACTGGATTAACAAAAACAAGAAATGCATTAACAGATAAAATAAATGAGGCTTTAAATTTAGCAGTAACAATTGATGAAGATTTATATGAAGAGTTAGAAGAAATACTTATTATGGCTGATATAGGTATGGATACTACCATGGAAATAATTGAAAGATTAAAGGATAAGATTAGAAAAGAAAAAATTAATGATGTTGAATTAGTAAGACCAGCTTTAAAGAGCGTAATTGCTGAAATGATGAAGGATGATAACAAAGAAAGCTATGAAGAAAAAAGCGGGAAAGAAGTTATTTTAGTAATAGGTGTAAATGGAGTTGGAAAAACTACTAGCATAGGTAAATTAGCAGCAATGAATAAGGAAAAAGGTAAAAAAGTTTTATTAGCAGCTGCTGATACATTTAGAGCAGGTGCTATAGATCAATTAGTTGTTTGGAGTGAAAGAGCAAAGGTTGATATTGTTAAACATGAAGAAGGCTCAGATCCAGCAGCAGTTGTATTTGATGCAATTAATGCTTCTAAGTCAAGAGGTGTAGATTTACTTATTTGTGACACAGCAGGAAGATTACACAATAAGAAGAATTTAATGGATGAATTAGGAAAGATTAATAGAGTAATAGATAGAGAACTAGCAGGGGCTAATAAACAAACATTATTGGTATTAGATGGAACTACAGGACAAAATGCGGTAATTCAAGCTAAGCAATTTATGGAAGTTTGCCCTATTGATGGTATAGTTTTAACTAAACTTGATGGAACTGCTAAAGGTGGAGTTGTAATTTCTATTAAGAATACTCTTAAAATACCTGTTAAATATATAGGTGTAGGTGAAGGTATTGATGATTTACAAGAGTTCGATGCAGAAAGCTTTGTAGAAGCATTATTTTAGTTAGTAGTTAATAGTTAATAGTTAATAGTTAGGAATGAGAGAGTTGTTGTAGTTTACAAAAATCTATATTTTGTAAATTAAGTATATATTAAATTTATTTCTTAACTATTAACTCTTAAGTAATAAAAATAAATTATAATTATTTTTATATATAACTTATAAAATTTATAAGTAGCAACTAAAAAATTTGTTGCGAAAATTTGTATTAGTCATTAAAATAACTATAGATACCCAAGTGGTATGTTTTAAATTAATAGGGATAGTAAGAGTTTAGCACTTTAATTTTGGGATGAAAAAAATAATTTAAAAGTGTTAAGTAAAAATACTTGACACTTAATTATTATTCTGTTAGAATCTCAGATGTGGGTAAGGTGATATGCATGGAAGATAGAGTTGAGATTTCCTTATTAATGGATTATTACGGTCCATTGCTTACGGAAAAACAAAAGAGTATCATGGAGCTATATTACAATGAGGATTTATCCTTAGCTGAGATTGCTGAATTAAACAATACGAGTCGCCAAGCGATTCATGACCTAATAAAAAGATGCTACAAACAATTTCTAGCCTATGAAAGTAAATTAAATTTACTTGAAAAGTCTTTAGAAAAAGAAAAGAAGATTTCAGAATTCTTGGATGAAGTTAATAAGAAATATTCTTTGATGGATGAGGACTACATAAATTACAAAGAAACTCTAGAAAATTTATAGGCATAGGAGGGTTAACATGGCTTTTGAAGGTTTAGCTGATAAGTTACAAGAAACGTTTAAGAAACTTAGAGGCAAAGGTAAATTAGGCGAAAAAGATATTAAAGAAGCCATGAGAGAAGTAAAACTTGCGTTATTAGAAGCTGACGTTAACTTTAAAGTTGTAAAAACTTTTGTTAAAAATGTTAGTGAAAAATGTGTTGGTAGTGAAGTTTTAGAAAGCTTAACACCTGCTCAGCAAGTCATCAAGATTGTTAATGATGAGCTTACAGATCTTATGGGAGGTAGTGAAAGTAAAATCAACTTCTCTAGTGTTGGACCAACTGTTATTATGTTAGTTGGACTTCAAGGAGCTGGTAAAACCACAATGGCTGGTAAACTTGCACTACAATTAAGAAAAGATAAAAATAAAAAACCTTTATTAGTTGCCTGCGATATATATAGACCAGCAGCAATTAAACAATTAGAGGTTGTAGGAAAGCAAATTGACATTCCAGTTTTCCAAATGGGTGATAAAATTAGCCCTGTACAAATTGCCAAAGAAGGTATAAAATACGGTAGGGAAAACGGAAATAATGTTGTAATTATAGATACAGCTGGTAGACTTCATATAGATGAAGAGCTAATGACTGAACTTAAAGATGTAAAGGCTGAAGTTAATCCTTCAGAAATCTTACTTGTTGTTGACTCAATGACAGGACAAGATGCTGTGAATGTTGCAGAAACCTTTAATGAAGCACTTGATATCTCAGGAGTTATATTAACAAAGCTTGATGGAGATACAAGAGGTGGAGCTGCTTTATCAATTAGACATATGACTCAAAAACCAATTAAATTTATTGGTGTTGGGGAAAAGATGAATGATTTTGAAGTATTCCATCCAGATAGAATGGCTAGTAGAATTCTAGGAATGGGTGATGTACTTTCATTAATCGAAAAGGCTCAAGAAGCAATTGATGAAAAAGAAGCTAAAGAGTTAGGTCAAAAGATGATGGAAAATGACTTTACTTATGATGATTACTTAACGGCTATGGAGCAAATGAAAAAGTTAGGATCACTAAGTAAAATCATTGATATGATACCAGGAGTGCCTAAGGAGATGAAAGAAATTGACTTTGATGCTGGTGAAAAACAATTAGCAAGAGTAAAGGCAATAATTCATTCAATGACTCCTAAGGAAAGAAAAAATCCAAAACTTATAGTTGGATCTTCTTCAAGAAAGAAGAGAATAGCTAATGGTTCTGGTACATCATTACAAGAAGTTAACAAACTCATAAAAGGACATGAAATGATGAGAAAGCAAATGAGGCAAATGAAATCATTGACTAAAAAGTCCAAGAAAGGTTTATTTGGTAAATTACCTTTTTAAGAGTTTATATATATAACCCTTTAAAGGAGGTGAAATTAATGGCAGTAAAAATCAGATTAAGAAGAATGGGTGCTAAGAAAGCTCCTTTCTACAGAGTTGTTGTTGCTGATTCTAGAAGCCCAAGAGATGGAAGATTCATCGAAGAAATCGGGTACTACAATCCAATAACTGAACCAGCTGAAATCAAAATCGATGAAGAAAAAGCTACAAAATGGATAAACAATGGTGCACAACCTACAGACGTAGTTAAGAGACTATTCAACACAGTAGGACTTAACAAGTAATTTTTGGGAGGTGAACTCTGCAAAATACATATACAATTAGTACATAGTATTTGCAGACTCTTATGAAAGATTTAGTTGAAATAATTGCTAAATCCCTAGTGGATAATCCAGATGAAGTTCATGTAAATGAAATTCAAGGAGAGCAAGACTTAATTCTTGAGTTAAGGGTTGCTCCTGAAGATATGGGTAAGGTAATCGGTAAACAAGGTAGAGTAGCGAAAGCTATTAGAACCGTAGTAAAAGCCGCAGCACTAAACGAAAATCAAAAAGTAGTAGTTGAAATTATCGATGTAAAGAGTTAGGATTTTCCTAACTCTTTTTTTATGTGCGCCCAGCATGGGCAACAACTTGACGGTGAAAGTCCGTTGTGGGCTTGGTAGTGGG
>OOCW01000460.1_pt1 | contig 40229 bp, 40 predicted proteins | sample 1671201 | NCBI WGS metagenome assembly OOCW01 (sample SAMN06348132, study PRJEB24527) | human gut metagenome | biome: human gut; feature: ankylosing spondylitis patient; material: feces | host: Homo sapiens | place: China | collected 2015-10
TTTTTGAATAGTTTCAGTTAGCTTGTTAATAGTTTCAGTCTGCTTATTAATAGTTGCGTTTTGCTTATTAATAGTGGCAGTTTGCTCTGAAATAATATCAGTAAGAGTATCAATCTTGTTAAATAATTTTTGTAAAAAGTCAGGTGACAACTCTGTATTCAAACTGCTCACATCCTTCCGAAATAATATACTTAAAGTATATCGTTTCAAGCATGCAAAAAGCTAGTTGATAACTAAATTTAAATGTGGAAATCTAACCTATAAAACGTGTTAAAAAACTCGTTTATCCACAGTAAAAAATATATTTATTCAGCCTGTGGCTGAACAGTTACAATTAATGTATTATATTAAAATGTATGTATAAATAACAAGAGTTATCACTTGCTAATGAAACGGTGAACCGTATCATAAGTAAATGATATAGGTAGTATTCAGGTAGACATGGAGTGATTCTTAAAATTTAAATAGAATTATTCCATGTTTTGTTTATATATATCATGATATGGAGATAATATAATAAGAAAAAGAATAAATATGGATTATATGTATTAAAAACAATAGAATATGATAAATATATGAGATAAAAATCCATTTACTTAATATATTTATTGCACTATAATAAGTAAAATTAGAAAATTAATAGTGTAGGTGATGATATGGAATATAAATTACTTTCAAGTCTTTTTTATCAAGGAAAAGAAGTATTTGAAGAAACATATAAGAAGAGAATAGAAAGCGAATCTACTTATCATTTTGGCTTTAAAATTAATGGGTATAATGCATTTGTAGTCATTACTCATGAAGTCTTACAGAAGATAGAGCAAGTAATGTCATTAGATAAAAAGTTATATAGTTATATGCGTTTAGTACCAATAATTGCATTAGAGCAATATACTAAAAGATGTTTAGTTGATGAAATAAAAATGACTAATGAAATAGAAGGAGTGCATAGTAGTAGAAGAGAAATAAATGAGATATTAAGTGATAAAGAAGACAATAGTAAGCATAAACGTTTTTATGGATTAGTTAAGAAATATGAGATGTTGTTACAAGAACAACAAATAAAATTATCATCATGCCAAGATATTAGAGACTTATATAATGAATTTGCACTGAAAGATGTAGTACAGGAAAATACAATAAATGAACCTGATGGAGAAATCTTTAGAAAAGACCATGTAAGTGTTTTAGGGAGTAATGATAGAGTGATTCATGAAGGGGTATATCCAGAAAGCAAAATCATAGAGACCATGTCAGAAGCTTTAAATGCTTTAAATGATGATTCATATGAGTTCTTAATTAGAATAGCTGTATTTCATTATATGTTTGGGTATATTCATCCATTCTATGATGGAAATGGGAGAACAAGCAGGTTTATTAGTAGTTATTTACTAGCTCAAAAACTTGAGTTTTTAGTTGCATGTAGGTTATCATGCACTATTAAAGAAAATGTACAATCATACTATAAAGCATTTAAAGTAGCAAATGACGAAAAAAATAGAGGTGATTTAACGGCATTTGTAATTACATTCTTAGAAATATTAGTAAAGTCAATCGAAGGCTTATGTGAGTCATTAAATGAGAGACGCTATAAATTAGATTACTATATGAAAATTGGCGAAAAGGTAGCAGATAGCGATAAAAAATTATTAAATGTTATCTATATACTAATTCAAAATACATTGTTCGGAGATGAAGGAATAGGTGTTCAAGATATTTATGATATATGTGAAGGTGATATAGGAAAAACTAAGATTAGAAATTGTATATCCATATTAAAAAATAAAGGAATTATTTTAGTAACAAAAGAGGGTAAGAGAAAATTATACGATATTAATACAAGTAAATTAACTGAATTTGAGTAGTATAAAGAGACTTAATAGTGTAGAAGTTAGCACTTGCTAATGAAACGGTGAACCGTATCATAAATAAGTGATAGAAATATTATCTATGAATATAAAGATGATCCTTAAAATGGGTGATATACTTAGAGTGTAAAATCATAAGGAATTTTTATATGAAGCAATCTTTCAGCCAGATAAAGATAACTTAGTACCAAAATCTATTATAGAGAAACCAGAACTTAAGGTGTACATAGAGGATTTTGGAAGCGCTAAAGATGATTATTGTTTATGTGCCGAAAGTGAGAAAAAAATTGTTGGAGCAGTTTGGGTGAGGAATATTAATGGTTATGGAAGTATTGATGAAAACACAGTAGAATTGGCTATATCCTTATATACAGATTTTCGTGGATATGGTATTGGAACAGATATGATGAGGAATATATAATGATACATCGTCTGCAAAATGTATTGTAAAAAGGGTTTATTTTTAAGGAAACCTTGCTATAATATAAGTATATAAAGAAATGCTCAGTAGCTACCAACTACCAAGCATTCCTAAAGTGAGACGTTTGTTTTATTTTAGGGCTATTGGAATTGTATTATAAAAAGATATTAAGAAAGAGCAAACACTATTCTTGGTTGGATGGGTTGCTCTTTTCTTTTGTCTTAATTTCTAAATTAAGACCTTTAAGACTTATATCAAGCTTTACATGAGTTAAGAAAACACCATGTTTAAAAGAAAGATTAATTAACATTATAATTAGTACCCCTATGATTGATATTAATAGTATTAACATTCCAATACCACCCCCTTTGTGCCATGATGAATAATTTAATAAATAAAATATCACCAATAGCCCAAGGAGGATAAAACGTTCAAAACCTCCGTAGCCATCCATCTACGGTTTATTTAGGTTTAATACTTGGATAGTATAACATAAATGCTGAAGTAGTAATAGGATTAGATGTTAAAAGTTTACATATAGATTTTATATAAATATCTTTAAGAACAACTACTAGAAGAGAGCTTTAAAGAGAAGTAAATCGAGAAAATATAATATAGAATAAATGGGTACAGTGATTATAAATAGTTCTAGGATTTTATATAATATCCTAGAACTATTTATTTTTTAGGGAAGAGTAGAACAGATAAAATGAAAGTATATTAGCCTAAAATATTTATTAGATGATAGAAAAATAGTATTACCTACGAAATATTAAGTGATGATATAAAGAGGGATGAAAGGAGTAGGGTATGAAGATTACAGAGGAAAACTTTATAGAAGAGCTCAAGCATAAAAATGAAGAAGCTTTAGAATATGTAATCAAACAGTATGGGTGGATTATCAAGGCTATTGTAAGAAAACAGCTTTATAATTTGCAAGGTTATCATGAAGAGTGTATCAATGATATCTTAATGGGGATTTGGAATAATATTAATCAATTTGATTCAAGAAGAAATAACTTTAGCAATTGGGTAGCAGGGATTTCTAAATATAAGACATTTGATTATATGCGAAAGTATTTAAGGGATTTAGAGAATAAGGAACTTGATAAATTAGGGGAAATGCTAGTACAAGAAGAGCAACATGAAATAGAAGAAGACTATGACTACATATTAGCATGCTTAAATGAACAAGATAGAGACTTATTTAGACGTTTATATATAGAAGAGCAGACCGTGAAAGAGGTTGCAGAAGTGACAGGGATGAAGTTAGATGTTATTTATAATCATGTTTCTAGGGGAAAACGAAAAATCAAAAAAATTGTTCAAGGAATAGGAAGGTGAGAAAATGAAGCAAGATATTTATGATTTATTAAATGATATGGAAATAGATTTAACTGAATTAAAGAGAGAGAATTTTACAGAACTTGAAACGAAAAGGATTATGAAAAAATTTAGAAAGAGTACTATTCCTAATAGGAGTTATAAAAAATACGCAGGGGTAATAGCTGCAGCAATAATGAGTGTAGGGATACTAGGTACCATTCCCTCATTTGCAATGACAAATCCGGTGGCACATAGTATTGTCAACTTTTTAGGGATAGAGAAGGATTTAGATAGCTATACAACTGTTATTAATAAAGCCATTACCAAAGGAAATGTGACAATACAACTTAATGAGGTAATCCTTGATGGAGAGGAACTGATTGTCTCAACAACTGTTAAATCTACTGAGTGTATTGAAGGAAAGCATATATATGCAAGGGCATCTGTTTATGTTAATGGCAGAGAAGTTAATGGCGCAAGGGGAGGTGGCTCAAGAGAAATAGACGATTATACGGTGGAAGAAGTTATGCATTATCAATTAGGAGAAAACTATACAGGTAAGCTAGATGTGGCGCTTGTTTTTAATAATGTAAAGGTTGGGAATGATAGACAAAAAGGAACTTGGAAGTTTGAATTTAGTACAAATGGAGAAGCACTGTCAGCACGTACAAAAAGTCAGAAAATGAGTCAGACATTTATGTTACCAGATGAAACGCAGATAACATTTATACGTTATGCAGCTAATGATATGGGAGAAAAAATCTACTTTAATTTAAGTCAACCCAATATGAGTTATGATATAGAGCTTAGGGGGAAAGATAATCTAGGAAATCCAATAGTATTTACTTTTACTAATCAAAAAGGAACAGAAGGGGTATTAAAGTTAAATGATTATTTTTCGAGTAAACATGAGGGTGCTAAAAGTTATACTTTGGCACTATATACAGTTAAATTTCCTGAAGAAAGCGGACGCTTAAGTAATGATTTTAAAAAGATAGGAGAAGAGTTTGACATCCTATTTAAATAAATATAGTAATTAAAGGAGTAGTTTTAAATAACCTTTTATTAAATATAGAGGGAAAAAAGGTTATCACTTGCTAATGAAACGGTGAACCGTATCATAAGTAAGTGATATAAGAGAGAAATTAATATGAATGATAAATTAATGAATTGACACTACCTCTTGCAGGATGGAGCGTCTTTTTCATTTTTAGTTTCAAAACTTAGTTTGAATAAAGGACTTTCAAGGTTAAATTTATTAATCATAAAGCATCCTAATGAAAATTATGAATCACCTTATGCACTATTAAAAGAAAAATATAATAAATTAATTAAAAATCCTAAAGTATGAATTAGCCTAAAGGGTTAAAAAGTGTTTTAGGATTTTATTGTTTTAATATAGAAAGAATATAAGATATTTTTATTTATTGGAAATTATTGTAAAAAATAATAGAAAAAGGTTGGAATTAATGATATAATTTTCAAGAAATATTCTAGGGGAAAGCTAGATTTCAAGTTTTATTAAGAAATCCTAGAGGGAGGAGTATTAAGATGAATTATACACAAGAGCATTTCGATAGAAGTGCTAATAGAAAGGCAACACTTATATGGTGTATACTGTGCATACTTTTGACAGTTGCTTATATGATACAGGTAGTATCTGGAAGAAAAAGCTTACAGTATTATATGGTATTTTTATTATTTATTTGGGTGCCATATGCAGTTGGGATGTTGATTTTAAAGATAAAAGGTGCACACACAGGGTATTTTAAATATGCTATTTGTTTGGGATATGGAGCAACTTATACCTTTGCCTTACTTACAAGTAGCTCAAATGAGGTTTTTGTATACATTTTACCACTTACGAGTATGCTTGTTTTATTTAAAGATAAAAAGTATATTAAACGAACAGGTATTGGTGCAACAGTTATTACTATTATTTCTATTGTCAAGAGTCTTATAACAGGAAATTATTTAGGATCAGACCTAGCAACATATCAGATTCAATTAGTGTGTATTGTATTATGCTTTATAGGATATGGTATGTCGATTGACCATTTAATTACTGTTGATAATACGATGATGGGAAATATCAAAGACAATTTAGATACAGTTGTAAATGTAGTAAATAAAGTTAAAACAGCCAGTAATAAAATTGTAGATGGTATGAAAATAGTAAGAGAATTATCAGATGATAATTTACAGGATGCGCATCAAGTAGTAAGTAATATGTCGGATTTACTTGATAATAATCAGGTACTTTATGATAAGACAAGATCTTCACAAGATATGACAACAACAATTAATACACAAGTTCATAATGTTGCAGAGCTTATTGCGGTAATGGTGCAACTTATTGATGAATCAACAAATCATACGAAGCTTAGTAAAAATGAGTTACAGGAAGTAGTTCAATTAGCTAATATTATGGCTGATTTATCTAGTCAGGTGGAGGATGCAATTAATGAGTTTAATCATGTTTTTGCACAAGCTAAGGATGAGATGGGAACTATTAATAGTATTACAGAACAAACTAATCTATTAGCTTTAAATGCTTCGATTGAAGCAGCAAGAGCAGGGGAAGCTGGTAAAGGATTTGCAGTCGTTGCTGAAGAAATTAGGAAGTTAAGTAATCTTACAAAGGATTCTTCAGATAGCATTTATAATGCCCTGCAAAGTCTAGAGCAAACTTCAAGTAAAGTTATAGAATCAGTTAATGAAATTACAGAGAATATTAATGAGTCTTTAGTTAAAGTAAATCAGGTTAATATAAGTGTACAAGGGATATCTGAAGATACTAGCCGTTTAGGTGAAAATATCAATATTATTAATCAGGCAATTAACGAAGTTGAAGTTTCGAATGCACATATGGTAACAAATATGCAAGATATTACAGATGTAATGGAACAGATTACGCTTAAAGTACAAGATGCCGAATATGTAGCTAAAGAAATGGCTAGCAAGTATAAACAAACATCTGAAAATGTAAAAAATAACGAAAGTATAGTTGCTGAGTTAGTAGCAGAACTTGGGAATGAAGGCTTTATGCAACTTAAAGATTTACAAAAAGGGTTAAACTTAGAAATATATATCAAAGATCATGCTACTGCGATGAATGAATATTATAATGCAACAATTCAACAAGTTGAAGAAGAAGGCATTTTAATCAAGCCACTTGAAAATAATGGTCAAGTTATAACCTTTAATAAGAAGAAGCAGTTAGATATAAAGATAGTAGTTACTTATAAAAATATTATTTACGCATGGGAAGATGTGAAAATATCACTTAAAAAAGTAGGTGCAAATAACTACCATTATTTAAAAGTAAAAGGAAATCCTAAAATATCTAATAGAAGAAAATATACTAGATTAGATATTAAAAATTCTTGCCAGGTTAAGATTTTAGATAATAATTATGTACTTAGAGGAGAAATGAAAAATATTTGTGCTAATGGCTTTTGTTTCATGACTAAGGATAAAGCCCTTGATGGTAAAGATGGACAAATAATTGAACTATACATAGAAGATTTTGAGGTACTTAATGGTGAAGGACTTAAAGGAGAAATCTTACGTATTACACAGTGTGATGGTTATTACGTTATAGGTGGACAAATGCTAAAAGATCATAAAGAAATAGCGGATTATGTAGGCTCAAAATAATACATTTATTTTGTTGAAATAGAAAATGATTAAGAAAAGGCGCCCCAAGCTATTGGGGTGTCTTTTCTTATCTTAGAATTTAATTTAAATAAGGATAATAGATTATTTGTTAAAGTATCATAAATATAAAGTTAATTGGAATACTACTATTGTTATTAGATAATAGGAGGTAGTAGAGTGGAAAAGCTAAATTTTGCAGTAGAAAATCAACTTGGTCTTATAAAGGATAATGAAGAATTTAAGGACGTTATTAATGGTCAATTTACAGGTGAAACAGCAGAAGTAGGACTTTATCTTGCTATGGCTAGGGTAGCACAACGTGCTGGATATGCTGAGATTGCGGAGGTACTTAAAGTAATTGCTTGGGAAGAAGCAGAACATGCAGCTCAATATGCTGAATTAATGGGAAGAGTTTCTGAATGTACAAAGACGAATATTACGAATATGATTAATGGTGAAATGGGCTCTAATAAACTAAAAGCAGAATTAGCACAAAAAGCAAAAGTAGCTGGTTTAGAAGAGTTATATACATTTATTGATCATGCGGCTAGAGATGAAGCAAGACATGCAAGTATGCTTCAAGGTATGTTAAGTCGTTTAGAATAAAGATATATTAAAAAATAAGGGGCTGCCGCCTAATTAATCAATTAGATTAGTTAGATGGCTGTCCTACTTTTATATTTAAAGTACTGTTCTGAAAGTATTGACTATTATAGTGGGGAAATTTATTATAGAACTAAAATGTAAGGAGCAAAGTAGATATGATTAGGGACTAAAAATAGACATATTTAGAGGGAGAAGAAAATAAAGATTAACTATAATTGTTTACCATGTTTAATTAATCAAGTTGTGAAAATATCTGAAATGACCAATGTACCAAATAGAGATGAATTATTTCGTGATGTATTTAAGTTTCTAGGTGAAATAGACTTTAACAAGACGAACCCAGAAGTGATAGATGAGACTTTTAAAATGGTCAAGGAATATATAGGTAATGAAGATCCTTATTTAAATATTAGAAGATATTATAATCGCTTATTTTTAGAGATGGAAAAGGAGTTTGAAGATAAAATAAGTGCAAGTAACAGTCCTATTGAAACGGCTATAAAGTACGCTATACTAGGGAATATCATAGATTTTAATCCGATACATACAACGAAGATGGAAGATGTAATGACTTACTTTAATGAGGTAGATCATAGGGAGCTTATCATCAATAATGTAGCAGAGCTAATAGATGAATTAAAAAGAGGAAAGACACTGCTTTACTTAGGAGATAATTGTGGTGAGATTTGCTTGGATAAAATATTAGTTAAGCAAATTAAAGCATTAAATCCTCGGTTAGATATTTATTTTGGTACAAGGGGAGCAGCTGTAGTAAATGATTCCATTGAAGAAGATGCTTATGCTGTGGGAATAGATAAGTATGCTAAAGTAGTAAGTAATGGAGATTATTCATTGGGAACAGTACTAGCTAGTAATATTGGAGTAGCGCAAAAATCTATGATTTGTATGAGACGATGTGTAGATTAGTAGGTAGGGGGACTTAAAGCAGATATTTAAATAAGTTGATAGGATAAATAACAAGAGGTGGTTACAAAAGTTTATTTTGTAACCACCTCTTGTCATTTTATGATTCAAAGCCAATGAGGATACCTTTTCGTTCAGCATAATAGCTGCAAAGTCCACTTGTTGGCATAATTTCAATTTCGCTAGTTGGGAAGGCTAATTGTACTTTTTGAGCAATATAATTAGCCAGTTCGGGTGCAAAGCAGTGAGCAATAATGAGACGTTTACCGTTAAAGCCTCTTGCAAATAATTCTTCAATAGCTTTATCATAGGCAGTCATTTTACCGCGACATTTTTGCAATAAGTCTAAAGTGCCTTCTTCAGTAGTAGTACCTAATATTTTTATACCGAGAATGCCTGCCATGGTGCCTTGTAATTTGCTTATACGCCCATTTTTGATGAAGTTATCAAGAGATTGAAGTACAAAGAGTAAATGCGTATTTTGACGATAATTTTCTATGTTTTCAACGATTTCATCAAAGCTCATAGAAGCATTAATGTATTCAGTAAGCTTTCTAACGATAAGGGTAATTTCAGGTCCAGCAGATTTAGAATCTATAACATAAATTTTGCGTTCAGGATAACGTGCTTTAAAGAGGTCTGCTGCTATTTGAGCGCTATTATAACTTCCAGATAAGCCACTTGTTATGGTAACAGCAAATACATATTCAGATTTTTCATAAGCACTAAGCCAGGTCTGTGGGCTAGGTGCAGCGCTGCCTGTCTTACCCTCATAGGCATACATTTCGGCCATAAACTTTTCTATATCAAGATTAAAATCATCAATAAATTCAGTTTCACCTATATCAAGTTTAAGGGGAACCCTTGTAAAATCAAATTTATTTATAAGTGTAGGATGGCCTAAATGCGTAAGGTCACATCCAGAATCAACGACTATTCCGTATTTCATAAAATCCTCCTAATAGTTATATATGATACTTTTAAGAAACTATAGAAATTGTACTATGAGAGGAGAAAGTGTTACAATTTACAAAAACGGTTAAAATGTAAGTAAATTTACACACTAAGTTGGGAGTTAATATGAGACAATCAGAGGGCGGTACAAATCTTACAACTAGAAATCAATATATTAGAATGCATATAGCAAAGACATTAATTCGTTTAATGAAATCTAAAAGTTTAGAAGCAATTACAATAACTTCTTTAGTTAAGGAAGCCAATGTATCACGAATGACTTTTTACAAATATTATACTTCTAAGATAGAAGTGCTTTCAGACTATATGTATGAATTAATGAATGCTTATATGGAAGATACGAAGCAAAAAACGGATATTGGTGTATTCCGTGAACTGAAACATATTTGTCATTGCTTTACATTTTTTAAAATGTACAGCGAGGAGCTTACAGTTTTAATTGAAGCCAATATGTATGCTGTTATTATTGACGCATTAAATGATTATATGGATACTTATGTATTACCCATCTTTCCATATTCAAGGTATGAATTATATTATTATGCAGGTGCACTGTGTAATACCTACATAAAATGGATAGAATCAGGTATGAAAGAAACACCCGAAGAAATTGCCATATTAATATATAGGCATCTAGATACAGGAAAATAGATATATGTTATAAAATTAACGAATCCCTTGATAGACAAGAGATATCGTTAATTTTTTGATTAGTCTTAAAACTATTGACCTATATATAAAATTGTACTAATATTTCGTTATAAGAAATGGTGTTACAAATAGTGAAATAGTGGAGGCGTTAATATGAATCAGATTTTAGATAAATTTTCATTAGCAGGAAAAGTAGCAATTGTAACAGGAGCAACTAGAGGATTGGGTCAAGGAATCGCAGTGGGACTCGCTAGTGCTGGGGCAGATATTGTAGGCGTGGGCACAAGCAATTTAAATGAAACAAAACAAAAAGTAGAAGCATTAGGAAGAAGGTTTGTAGAGATCAAAGCGAATCTTATTTCTCAAGAAACAATTCCTCAAATTATAGAGGAGACTATTAAACAATTTGGGAAAATAGATATTTTAGTTAACAATGCAGGAATTATTAGGAGAGAGGATGCTATAGATTTTACTGAAGAAAACTGGGATGATGTAATGAATATCAATTTAAAGACAACATTCTTTTTATCACAGGCAGTGGCAAAACAATTTGTAGCACAAGGGGAAGGAGGAAAAATCATTAATATTGCTTCTATGCTTTCGTTCCAAGGCGGTATTCGTGTACCATCTTATACAGCTAGTAAAAGTGCTGTAATGGGTATTACAAAAGCTATGGCAAATGAATGGGCAGCTTATAATATCAATATTAATGCAATTGCACCAGGTTATATGGCAACAGATAATACTGCTGCTTTAAGAGGAGATAGTGAGCGTAATATAAGCATTTTAGACAGGATTCCAGCTGGACGTTGGGGGACTCCAGAAGATTTAGCAGGAGCGGCAATATTCTTAGCTTCAGAGGCAGCAAATTATGTGAATGGATTTACATTAGCCGTTGATGGTGGCTGGCTTGCAAGATAAAAAGATAACTTGGCTTGTATTGGAAAAATAATTACTATATAATCAAGCTTAGGAATATGATAGAAAATTCAGAAGCAAAGGGGCTAGAAAAATGGCTAAAGCAATATTACAGACAGTAGACCGTGCTTTACAATTATTAGAGATTGTGGCAGAACATCCTGAAGGCGTTATGGCTAAGGAATTAGAAGAATGTTTACAGCTGAATAAAGTAACGGTACATAGATTACTAGCAACTTTAGAAAATAGAGGTTTCATTGAGCGTACTGGAAATGGATATACAATAGGGATTAAAGTTGTAGAATTAAGCAGTATGAAACTTAACAATGTAGAACTTAAAACAGAAGCAACACCATATTTAAGAAAGCTTGTAAGAGAATTAGGTTTACCAGTACAAATGGCAATTTTAGAAGGTCAGGAAGCAGTATTTATTGATAAGGTAGAAAGTTTAACAAGTCTTAGAATGTATTCGCAAATTGGTAAGCGAATCCCTGTCTATTCTTCAGGAGTAGGAAAGGCACTACTTTTACAAAAAACAAATGAAGAGATATTAGATTTACTTTCCAAGATTGAATTTATACAGTTTACAAGTAAGACGTTAACTTCAGCTGAAGCTGTACTTGAAGAAATAAAAAGAGCAAGAATAACAGGATATGCAGTAGATAATGAAGAGCATGAAGAAGGAATCGTTTGTGTAGCAGCACCGATTTATGATTATAGAGGTGAAGTGATTGCAGCGATTAGTGCGGGAGGAAGAGAAGGGGTATTTATGAATGCTTCAGGTCAAGAAAGTATTCAAGTTATTAAAAATACGGCCTTAGAAATCTCCAAAAGATTAGGGTATAGAGGCTGATTTTAGAAATAAATATAGATATAGGTATAAATAGAGTATTGGGGGAATGTTAAAATGAAAAAGGATTTAATGTATAGCCTTACGGTGCTATTTATCGTTGTAAATGGATTACTGGGTGCAATGACCATAGGATTAACAGAGTTAATCAAGTATTCAGAAGATGATGCAGCTAGAGCAGTACAAGAAACTATGAATTTAGATCAAGATGTTTTAGGGGGAATAAATCTTGTAGGATGTAGTTTAAGAGAAAATAGGGGATGGATATTTGTTATATTAACAGGTATAGGAATTATTGCACTTATTACTATGATTGCTTATGATCATCAGCAAAAGAAGAAAAATAGACTATAAAAAGTGAAAGATAATATAGATATATGAAGAGGAGAGACTATGAAATTATAAGTGATTTCATAGTCTCTCCTTTTGTGTGAAGGTATTTCCAATAATGTTATAGCAAACTAATAGCATTAAGGTGAAAGAAAAAGGAAGCAATATTTTGTATAAAATATTTGAAATATTATATCTATATAGTAAAATCTAAATTATATAAACAATATATGTGTAGGGAGGTAAAAAAATGTTCTACTGTAAAGAAAGATTTAAAGGGAAAAATATACTTGTCACAGGTGGTACATCTGGAATTGGTAAAGAAACATGTATAAGAGCTGGATTAGAAGGTGGATTTGTAATTGTTTCAGGACGCAATACAGAAAGAGGAGAAAAGGTAGTTGAAGAAATTAAAGCAAATGGAGGACAAGCCTTATTTATTGAAGCAGATATGCAAAAAGAAGATGATATTTTTAATTTATTTAAGGTAATAGAAGAAAAATGTGGTCATCTTGATGTAGTCATTAATAATGCAGGCATTATGGGAAAAAGTAAGAGAATAGATCAAATGGAACAAGAAGAGTGGTCTGAAGTAATTAATACGAATTTAAATGCTGTATTTTTATGTTGTAGAGAAGCAAGTAGAAATATGATTGCAAATAAAGTAGCAGGGGCAATCGTTAATATAGCTTCTGCAGCAGGAATCACAGGTGTATTACATGCTTCTAGCTATGTAGCTTCAAAGCATGGCGTTAATGGGTTAACTAAAGCAATTGCAGCAGATTTGGCACCATTTAATATAAGATGTAATTCTGTAAATCCAGCTTCAACACAAACACCTATTTTAGAAAATGCAGTAGAAACTGTAAAAATGCAAATAGGTGCTTTAATGGCGCAAGGTAAATCATTAGAAGAAGCAAAAAAGGAAACAATCATAGGTGGCAAAACAGAAACATTACAAAAACGACCAGCAACTGCAAGTGAACAAGCTTCAACTATTTTATATTTAGCCTCAGATGAGGCTTCACACATTACAGGCTCTATTGTAGCAAGTGATGGCGGTTATACAGCCTATTAAGATTGAAATAGTAATCTAATAAATTACAAAAATAAAAGGTTATGAATGATAAAAGGGAGAGTAGAGTATGGGTAGATTTCAAGATAAAGTAATGATTGTTACAGGGGCAGCAAGAGAGATTGGGAAAGTAGTTGCTTTAAAAGCAGCAGAAGAAGGCGCAAAATTAGTACTTGCTGATGTAAATGAGGAAGTAGGAAGAGAAACATTAGAAGAGATTAAAAACATTACACAAGATGTAGAGTTTATATTTACTAACTTAGCAAATGCAGAAAACTGTAAGGCTGTAGTAAATAAGACAGTAGAAAGATTTGGTGGAGTAGATGGCGGCATATCATCTTTCTAAAAAATATATATTAAATTATAAAATGAAAAAGGCGGCAGTGTGAACTAAGAGCACATTGCCGTCTTTTAATATTAAGTTAAAGTATTAGTTTATAGCTGCTTTGCGCATTGCACTATAAATAGGTGTTGAAGCAAGTGCTAGAGCTAAAATAAGTGTAATAATTAGTTCTGGTACAAGGTATGATGCATTATAAATAAATGAATAATAAATAGGGTTCATACCTTCTGGTGCTGAATCTGCAAAGAAGATAACACCTGATATAAAGTGCATTAAACCACGGCCTAATAGAGCGATAGGAATAGCTATGCAAAGACGAAGTTGAATATTTTTGAGTGCACGAGGTGCCATGCCAGCAAGTCCTAAGCAGCCATAAGCTAAAGGATAATCAAATAAAAGTTGTGCCCAGTTAAGTACCCATGCATCTTGAATGAGTTGTAAGAAACCATAGGCAACACCAGCAATAATTCCTGGAATAGGGCCAAAAATGATAGCGTATAAAATAATAGGAAACATACTTGCTAAAGTAATTGAACCGCCATAAGGCATTTTATAAAGTCTGATATAAGATAAAACAAAGGCGATAGCAATACACATACCACCATAAACTAATTGTTTAGTATGTAAGCGTGAAGATGCCTTTTTGTAAGAAGACTTGGGTTTAAGAAGCAGTACACCTATTCCTATAAGTGAACCAACTAAAAGAACTACGATAATAAGCCAAACTAAAGGTGAAATCTCGCCTAACTTGGCAAGAATATCAGAAAAACTATTCATTTTAAAACCTCCATAAATTTAAATTTGGCTAGGAAAGTTAAGGAGATATTCTCGTTATTAAAAACATCCGCTTTCTTGCAGCAGCATTATCTGTAAGCAAGTGTGAGGGTCTGCACCATATGCACTCTCAGCTTAAAAGCTCCCCTAGCTGTTTAGTTAGATTGTTTAATGATTTATTACTAGATAAATTCAACATATTAAGTTGCCTGAATATATTTTAGAATAAATAATTAAATGTAAACTATAAAGTAAGTATAGAGTTTACTTAAATAATAGTCAAATGAAATTATAAATAAACTGCCTACTTGACAAGGCTTACTGATTTGACTATGCTTAATAATAGGAATATTATCATATAATATTTTCTGAACAATAAATGTAATTCAAGATTTTAATACAGATTAAAATGGCGATGATGAGAAATCAATATGATGTATATGTTTTTGAAAGAGAGGAAATCCACCGGGTGAAAGATTTCTAGAAACATTTCGTATTGTCCAAGCTCTAAGCACTACGTGAAATCATAAGCGTAGCGGTGTCTCACCGTTATAAGAGAACCGAGATATACAAGTTTAAGTAGGTAGGCATTTATAATATATGCCTATGAGTGGCCTTATATGTGAACGTGAAACTAAGGCATATATTGGGACTAGTAAATGTTTAAATGGCTTAAACATGTATGAATTAGGGTGGTACCGCCGATGATATATGGCCCCTATGCAGCGCAAGTTGCATAGGGGCTTTTTTGATTCTATTAAAATCTAATGATTAAGGTTTTTATTATAAGTTAAAAATATAAATATACTAAAGAAAAGGATGAACTGCGATATGTTAATGAGCAAGCTTTTAGGCGAAAGATTTAAAGAAAAACCAGGCGAAGCAACTAGTATTAGCCATATTTATTTACTAAGAGGTGGATATGTAAGACAAGTAACTAATGGTATTTATTCTTTATTACCACCAGCAAAAAGAATCACAGCTAAAATCGAAAACATTATTCGTCAAGAAATGGATAAAATCGATGGACAAGAAGTTCTCTTTCCAGTAGCACTTCCTGGAGACCTTTGGAAAGAATCAGGACGTTTCGAAGCTGTAGGTAGCGAACTTGTACGTTTCAAAGATCGTGCTGGTAAAGATATGGTTCTCGGTATGACACATGAAGAAGCTGCTGTACACTTAGCTAGAACAGAAGCTAAATCATATAATGATTACCCATTCATGATTTACCAAATCCAAACTAAATTCAGAGATGAGCCAAGAGCTAGAGGTGGTCTTATCCGTGTTCGTGAGTTCACAATGAAAGATGCTTACTCTTTCCACACATCTCAAGAAGACTTAGAACAATACTATAATCAATGCTTAGAAGCATACAACAGAATCTTTGCTAGAGCTGGGGTACCAGAAGTTGTTTGCGTTAAATCGGATACAGGCATGATGGGTGGTAAAGTAGCTCACGAATTCATGCTTCTTACAGATATCGGTGAAGATACAATTATCATTTGTGATAGCTGTGACTATCAATCAAACATGGAAGTTGCAACAGGAAAATTACCAGTAGCAACAACTGTAGAAGGTGAAATTGAAGAAGTTCACACACCAGATTGCAAAACAATTGAAGATGTGGCTAAATTCGTAGGTGTAACACCAGATCAAACATTAAAAGCATGTGTATTTGAAATGGAAGGACACAAAGAACCTCTTATCGTATTCATCAGAGGAGATCTTCAAGTAAATGAAGCTAAACTTCAAAAAGTAGTTAAAACTACTGTAACACCATTCGAAAAATACGAAGAAACACCTAACCTTTGCTTTGGATTCATGGGACCATACAATTTAGATGCACAAGGTGCTAGAGTAATCTTCGATGAATCACTTAGAAATGAGAAAAACCTTGTAGTAGGTGGAAATAAAGTTGATTACCATATCAAAGGTATTAGCATATCTAGAGACATCAAAGATGCAGAATTCTTCGATGTGGCTGAAGTATTAGAAGGTCAAGAATGTCCATGCTGCCATGGTAAACTTCAATTCAAACGTGGTGTTGAGGTAGGTAACATCTTCCAACTTGGTACAAGATACTCAGAAAGCATGGGAATGACATACATTGATAAAGATGGTAAAGCTAAAACTCCTATCATGGGATGCTATGGTATTGGTGTAGGAAGACTTCTTGCTTGTATCATTGAAGCACGTCACGATGAATGGGGTCCAATCTGGCCAATGTCAGTTGCTCCATGGCAAGTACACATCTGCGTGCTTAAGAGCAAAAAAACAGATATGGATTCAGTAGGATTCGATATTTACAACAAACTTAACGATAAATTTGAAGTTATCATGGATGATAGAAATGTAGGAGCTGGTGTACAATTTGCTGATGCCGATTTATTAGGTATTCCAGTAAGAGTTGTAGTTGGTGAGAAAAACCTTAAAGAAGGTAAAGTAGAAATCGTAACTCGTGATAAGAGCATCAAAAAACTCGTTAATATTGAAGATGTAGAAGCTGAAGTAGCAGCAATAGTTGCAGAGCTTTCTAATAGATAGTAATATATTATATTGTGAAGTATAGTAATTAGCTTTTTAATCATTAATGGCCAATGAACTATGAGAGATAATTGCGGGGCGAATACTTTAACTATAATATAGGTGAAGAAGGATTATTGTATGAGATGAGAGTATCTGATATGATAATCCTTTCTTTAATAATAGGAAGAGATATATAAAACTTGGAAAAGATGGTGGAGAGAATATGTTACTTTTTGTGATTGGGATGATTATTGGTGGTATATCATTTGCCTTTTTAGGCGAAGGATTACAACGTAATGGTGTAACTTGGTTTGAAGGATTACAGAAGAAAACAAGAGATATAAAAAATAAGAAGGCATGGGAATATGGAGTTCTTCTAGGGTTAGGAGTCATCCTTATTAGTGGTGCCACATTTATGGGATTAGGTGATTTACCACAAGGATTTTTAGTGGGAACACTTTATAGTTTAAATAATATTATCTTTGAGAGTTCATTTTTTGATAGACTAAGAAATACATTGCGTTAAGGTTAATATAAGACAAAGGAGTTGTTGCAAACTAGAAGGGTGCAACAACTCTTTTTGATTAGAGAGTAAGGTTGTTAAAAAAAGTTTCGGCAGTTGTATAGCCTTGCTCGTACAAATAATTATAAGTAGCATCCCCAGATTTAATATTGAAATCCATGGTAGAGACTTGCTCGGTATTAATTTCAATGGTACGGGAGGTTGCAGTTGGGTCATTTTTATACACGTTATATTGGAGAGAAGTAGCGCAAATAATGATGCTAGAAATGAAGTCTATAATATTATTAATAGGTTTTGGACGAGATTCGCTTTTAACAAGACTTCCAAGTGTAGCTTCGAGAGGATCTTCCTTATCAAATAAATCAATCGGATAAGTATAAAGTAAACCACCATCTGAGTAAATATGAGATGAAGTTTTAGGTGAAGCAGCAGCACCGGAAGATTGAATACATTCAAAAAAGAGTGGAATAGACATAGAAATACGTACGGCTTCGGCGACTTCCATATTCGGAGTAGTTTCATATGAAAAAGTTGAATAGGTACCTTTGGTGATATCTGTACCAATCATATAAAGCTCTTTAAAAGGCCGTTCATCCTTGTGAAGTTGAGTATCATTAAAGTCGGCAAAAGTATAAGGTGGAAGCTTAAGAAGTGGATTAAATTGATTATTAATTTGAACCTTAATCCAATTATAAAAGTAATTTGAAGAATACCAACCAAAATTTTTAAGGAAACGGTAAACACAATCAAAGTTATCAAATAGACGGTCGGTTGGATTAGCATCATGAGCAATAAGTTTATTACCATCAGAGGCATCCTTTAGAGGAATATTAGTATAATCCAATGAATCAGCCATTGCTTTAATTTCAGAAAAAGGCAAGTTAAAACTAGTTAAACAGGCTGTAATGGCACCAGCAGAAGTACCGGCAACTCGCTGAATATCTTCGATAATATGGCGCTCATATAGAGAATGTAATAAGCCTAGATAAGCTATGCCTAATACACCCCCACCTGAAAAAACTAAGTTCTTAAAAGACATAGATTTACGACCTCCATAAGTTAATTCTAATTAAGTATATTCTTCTATATATTAAATTAGAATTTTACATAGCATTGACGTAAAAATAAACCCTATGATAGTATGAAATTAGGAATTATTCAGAAAATAGGAGGAACTATGAAACAGTTATTAAGATATATTGGAATTTGGATAATAGGTGGATTATTAATAGTTGGATGTAGGCAAAATATAGGACCAGACAAGATGGCACAATGTTTATATCAATTTTATATACAAGAAGATATGACAGAAATAGAAAGCTTAAATTTAACGAGTAAGTCAGCTAAAGCTATTATAAATAGTAGTGTACAAAGCTTTGAAGAAGAATTAGAGCAGAGCTTAAAAAGAATATCAGGTAAACATAATGTAGTTATTAATAAAGCACAGATAAATAAAGCAATTATAGCAAGACGAGAGTTAGAAAAACAATTAAGTGTACAGGTAGAAGTGATTTTAACAGAAAAAAATAGTGCTAAAGTTAAGGTGGATACAACATACTTTAATGAAAGCAGTATTTATGATAAAGCAAGTACAGCATTAGAAGAAAAAATGAAAGATATAAAAGTAGAAGATGAAGATGCTTATGTGCAGCAATGTATAGATACATATCTTGATGAAATCATTAAAGCATATCAAGAAGCAGAAGTAAGTACAGACTATAAATCTATTCAAACAGAGTTTGTAAAACAAAAAGATAGTTGGCGACCAGCAGATCAACAAATGTTTATAAATCAGTTAGCAAATTTAACTTCAGGATACGATGTTGAATTGAGAGGGGAATAGATAAATGAAAACCAAGAAACTTTTATTTGTCGTAGTATTAATCATAGGAATATTAGCTATACCATTTATATCATTAGGATTTATTAAGCAAACAGATGTATACTTACAGGACTTTACTATATCAGAAGCTGGAAACGTTCTCAGCCTAAAAAAGACTCCCGAACCAACCACTGGCTCCACATCACTCAAGAAGACTAACCCCACACTTCTAATGATGTACAGGTAACCTAATCTCATCCATCTCTCACGCTGGCGAGATAGGTCTAACGATGCGCAGGCACCCTAATAAAAGTTTGAACGAAATAGAAATGTGGATAAGTACACAAAGAAATTTTATCTAACCTTCGAACGAAGTGAGGGTTAAGGAAAATTTGCTTTGTGTACTTATCCACACAACCATGCACTCAAACCTAAAAAAGGATCCTGCACATCCGTACAGAATCCCATCGAGCCTACTTAGCTGTAATATATCCTTCAGCTGTTAATAACTCTGCAATAAGTACAGCGCCACCAGCAGCTCCTCTTAATGTATTGTGAGAAAGACCTACAAATTTGTAATCATAAACTGTATCTTCTCTAAGACGTCCAACTGATACAGCCATACCACCTTCGATATTGCGATCGATATGAGTTTGTGGTCTATTATCTTCTTCAAAGTAGTGAATGAATTGTTTTGGTGCACTTGGAAGATTTAATGCTTGTGGTTTACCACTGTAGTTTTTCCAAGCTTCAAGAATTTGTTCTTTAGTTGGTTTCTTTTTGAATGAAACGAATACTGTAGCGAGGTGACCATCTAATACAGGCACACGGATACATTGTGTTGTAATAACTGGGCCAGCTGCTTTAACGATTTGGCCATCTTCAACTTTACCCCAAATACGAAGAGGCTCTTGTTCACTTTTTTCTTCTTCTCCACCGATGTAAGGAATAACATTATCAATCATTTCTGGCCATTCTTTAAATGTTTTACCTGCACCAGAAATAGCTTGGTAAGTAGAAGCCACAACTGTTGTTGGTTCAAATTCTAATAATGCAGAAAGCATTGGTACATAACTTTGGATAGAACAGTTAGGTTTAACTGCGATGAAACCTCTTGTTGTACCAAGACGTTTTCTTTGCGCTTCAATAACTTCTAAGTGAGAGTCATTGATTTCTGGAATAACCATTGGTACATCTGGTGTCCATCTGTTAGCTGAGTTATTAGATACAACAGGTGTTTCAGCTTTTGCATAAGCTTCTTCAAGCGCTTTGATTTCATCTTTTTTCATATCTACTGCACAGAATACGAAGTCTACTTGTGAAGCAACTTCTTCAACTTTTGCAGCATCCATAACTACCATAGATTTCACAGCTTCAGGAATTGGAGCTTCCATTTTCCATCTACCTTCAACTGCTTTTTCATAAGTTTGACCAGCAGAACGACTACTAGCAGCAATTACTTTAACCTCGAAGAAAGGATGGTTTTCAAGTAATGTTATAAAACGTTGTCCTACCATACCAGTACCACCAACGATACCAACTTTTAATTTTTTATCCATTTCATAATCACCTCTACCTTATATATAGTATCCCATAGTTACTATATTGTACTAAGTAAAACAAAGAAAAACAATACGTATTAATATTTTTAGATGAAATAGACGAAAAAAGTATAAAAAAATATAAAAAGTTATACAATATAATAACAATTTAAATAAATGTCGGACAAGATAGAAACGTGTATAATGGTGTATGAAGTAAAATTGCTAACAAAAACTAAAATATATTATTAAATAAGCTAAATGAGGCAAATAAGGAGTAGACAATGACAGAAAAAGAATTTGAAGGATTTTTAAATGAATGTTGTAAAGAAGTACAAGACAAACAAAAAGAGCTTGTAGCAAAATATAATTTAAAAGCATACACAAAGTATATTTTTCATCAAGCAGATAAGTCACTAGAATTTACAAATGAAGCTGGTGAAACTTTAACTTTTGATATTGCATGCATTGGGTCTTGGGACTATACAGAAAAAGTATGGGTATGGGCTTGGGCTAATGAAAACCTTTCAAAAGAAATTCGTGATGAAGCTAAAGCACTTAAAAAACTTGCAGATACAACAGGTTATGAAATCTTTGAGAAAGAAGGTTTCGACTGTGAAGAAATCGTAGCAAGAGATTTAGCATACATTGGTGTACATGCCTTAAAAGGAATCGGTGTGTACCGCATTCAAGCAGAAGAAAGTTACGTATTCGTAGTTTTAAAAGCAGTAAAATAATATAAGTAGAAGCGAAAGAAGTTCCTAGCTTTAAGTTAGGAACTTCTCTTTTATAATAATAGGAAGTTTATTGAGTTTTGTGCCTAAAACGTATAAGTTTAGAAAAGTTTGTGCTAGAATACTTATAAAATAGTATTAGCCGGAAGGAAGCGTATAGTATGGATTTTAATTGGGATTTAAGACGTCTATATGAATCATTTTCAAGTGATGAGTTTCAAAATGATTTAGTAAGATTAGATAAACTAATTGTAGACTTAAATGAGATGAGCAAAGTGATGACTGAAACTCATGAAAATGAAGGCCGTAAATTAGAAGATTACATTACTTTAAGTGAAGAGTTAGCTACAACATTTGAGAAATTAGGTGTATTTGCTTCTCTTACAACAAGCGTAAATGCTAAAGATGAGGAAGGCACAAAATATGAAGCAATTGTAGATCAAAAGCTGAGTGAAACAGCAGAAGCAGAAACACGTATTAGTCACTGGATTAGTGAAATCAAAGATTTAGATAGTATTATTGCAGCTTCAGAACGATTAAAAGAATTTAACTTTTATCTTAAAGAAAAGGTTGAACAAAATAAACACTTATTAAGTGAAAAAGAAGAAGCTATGCTAGCAAGACTTAAAAACACAGGTTCAACAGCATGGACAAACTACAAAAACTTACTTATTGCGAATCACAAAGTAGATATCGAAATAGATGGCAAAATGGAATCATTACCACTTACAGTAGTTTTAAATATGGCATATGATTCAGATAAAGATTTAAGAAAACGTGCTTATGAAGCAGAGATTGCATCTTATGCCAAAATCGAAGATGGTATTGCAGCTGCACTTAATGGCATTAAAGGTGAAGTTATTACAGTGGCAGAACTTAGAGGTTATAAGTCACCACTTGATATGACTTTAGAAGATTCTCGTATGGACAGGGCAACATTAGATGCTATGCTTGAAGCAATGAAAGAAAGTATGCCTATCTTTAGAAAATATTTAAGAAGAAAAGCAGAAATGCTTGGTTATAGCAATGGTTTACCATTTTATGAAATGTATGCACCGATTGTTGAAAAAGAGATGAAATATGATTTTGAACAAGGTAAGGCTTTCGTAGAAAAGCAGTTTAGAACATTTGATGAGAGCTTAGGAGATTATGCAAGAACAGCATTTGATAATCACTGGATTGATGTATTTCCTAAAGAAGGTAAAGTTGGCGGTGCATTCTGCTGTAATATCCAAAGCATTGGTGAAAGTAGATTTTTATTAAACTATGGTGATAACTTTGGAGATACTATTACAATGGCACATGAATTAGGACATGGTTTCCATGGTGATTGCCTTAAAAATGAAAGTATCTTAAATACAAATTATCCAATGCCACTTGCAGAAACAGCATCTACTTTCTGTGAAACAATCGTTAAAAAAGCAGCTATTAAAGAAGGTTCAAGAGAAGAAGTACTTTCTATTTTAGAGACAGAAATTAGTGATGCAACACAAGTAATCGTAGATATTTATTCTCGTTACTTATTTGAAACAGCTGTATTTGAAAATAGAAAAGATAGCCCTCTTACAGTAGAAGAAATCAAAAATATTATGTTAGATGCTCAAAGAGAAGCTTATGGTGATGGATTAGATCCAGAATACTTACATCCATATATGTGGACATGGAAATCTCATTATTATTATGCCGATGCAAACTTCTATAACTTCCCATATGCCTTTGGTTTATTATTTGCAAAAGGTTTATATGCAGAGTACCTTAATAAAGGGCAAGAATTCGTACATGATTATAAGAAACTTCTTTCTGTAACTGGTAAACTTAAAATTGCTGATGTTACAAAAACAGTAGGCATTGATGTAACAACACCAGAATTCTGGAGAAAATCTTTAAGTATTGTTGCTGAAGATATTGAGGAGTTTATTAAACTTAGTCAAGAAAACTAGTAGTTTAAGGTTATTTTAAGATGAAAAGGGGAACACTTTTAACGTAGATTTTTGAATGCGAAGAGAGGCGAACCAATATGTCAAAGCATAAATCTTTAGATGCCAAGATTCAAAGCCAAATTGATAACCAAAAAGAAGCAATGAATTCTGTAAGTGGCTTTAAAAATACAATGAGTTCAGGAACAAATGGAGCTGGAGATAGCCTCCGAAATAAAAGATAAAAACTAAAAGTGTCATATAACACATCTAATTGATGAGTTATGTGGCACTTTTTCATTATTAAGAAGTTTAATGGAGTAATTTACTGATAAGATAATTTGATTTTAATTGAAATAATAGTCATAACAAAAGAAAAGTATGGTTTAAATAATTTTATCAATTGATAATTATTAGATTGATGAAGTATACATAAACATGATAATATGGAAAAAAAAGTGATATTGTTTAGGGTGTAGGAGGGTGTTATGAATAAACATCAAAGAAACAACTACAAGTAAAAATGATATGTTACAAATGATGGAAGAGATGTCAGCAGCATTAACTGCTTCTATTGAAGGTAGTAAACAAGTTGAGCAAATTGATGAGCTTACAAATAATATTTTAAGTATTACATCTCAGACAAATCTCTTAGCTTTAAATGCTTCTATTGAAGCCGCAAGAGCAGGAGAAGCAGGTAAAGGTTTTGCTGTTGTAGCAGAAGAGATTAGAGTGTTAGCTGAAAATAGTAGAGAAACAGCTAATGGGATTCAACAAATTAGCGTGTTAGTTAAAAATGCAGTAGAATCACTTAGTGGAAGTTCAGAAGAAATGCTTCAATTTATGAATCAAAAGGTTATAGCAGATTACGATAAGTTTGTAAAAAATGCAGAGCAATATAATGCAGATACAACATATTTTGATGATAAGCTTAAAGAGGCAGCAATTAGTACACAAAAACTTCAAGGAGTTGTCCAAAATGTAGCGATAGCAGTTAATGAAATTTCGAATACAATTGAAGAGAGTACAAAAGATGTACTTAATATGGTTAGTAACACAGTAGAACTAGCAAAAGCCATGGAAACAATTGATGGTGAGATGAAAGTGACTGAAGGAATTACTAATAAGCTAGATGAAGAAGTAAGTAAATTTAAATAATAAAAGTTTAAGATATAAACAAGTAATAAAAATGAGGCATTCTCTTGTAATGCCTCATTTTTATTTTAATTGATTAAAAAAATTAGTTTAAAGATTTGCAGTATGCGTCAATACTTTCAGATACAAGCTTAGCTGCAGCAACGGCATTGATAACTGTTTTGGCACCATCTACAACATCCCCACAAGCAAATACGCCTTCTTTAGTTGTATGACCTTTTTCATCTGTTACAAGAAGGCCATATTTAGTTTCGAGGGTTGGACTTGTTGAAACGATATTACTTTGAGGAACTTGGCTAACAGCAATGATAACTGAGTCGCAAGGGAAAAGTTCTTCAGAGCCTTCTACGGTTTCTAAGCTTACAGAACCATCTTCACGTGTTGCTTTGCGTGTTGTCACAAAGATAACGCCCTCATCAGTAATTTCTACTGGGCTTTTAAATAAATTGAAATTAACGCCTTCTTCTTTGGCATCATTAATTTCAACTTTAGTTGCTGTCATATCTTCTTCGCCACGGCGATAGCAGATTGTTACATTTGGACAGCCATAGTATTTGGCACTTCTAGCAGCATCCATTGCCACATTACCAGCACCAATAACACATACACGTTCACCTAATGCATAACTTGAAGGATTTTTGAGGTAATCAATGGCATAGAGTGCATGTGGTAATGTTTCACCTTTAATATTAAGTGTTCTAGGATTCCATACACCTGTTCCAATGAAGATTGCATCATAACCATCTAAGAACAATTTATCTAAAGTAATGATTGGTCCTACAATCGTATTTGTTTTGATTGTCACACCAAGTTCACGAAGTTTCTTTTCAAGGTTTGCTACAAGCGTTCTTGGAAGTCTAAACTCTGGAATACCATAAGTTAATACACCACCAATGCGATCATGAAGTTCAAACATAGTTACTTGATAACTTTTTTGCGCTAATAAAATAGCTGCTGTAATACCAGCTGGGCCTGAACCAACGATAGCAATTTTGTGATGATTATTAGGTGCTTTTTGAAGTACTAAATCTTCAAGATATTTTTCAGAAATAAAGCGTTCAATGTCACAAAAGCTTATAGGTTCACCTTTGATTCCTTTAATACAAAAGCCTTTACATTGATCTTCATGAGGACAGACAATTGCACAAATAGCAGAAAGTGGATTGTTCTCAAATAACATTTTACCTGCTTCCTGAAGTTTATTTTCTTGGAAAAGAGTAATAACTTCAGGAATAGGTGTTGCAATAGGACAGTGTTGTTTACATCTTGGATTTTTACACTTTAAGCAGCGATCTGCTTCGTTTAATAAATATTCCATAGTTAACCTCCAGTAGTCAATAATATAGTTAATGTCTCACATACATATATGAGTTAGTAATACTCATTATAGGGGATATAGATGGGTATCTCAACAATTAATAACTAAATATACAATATATGGTAAATAAAAGAATGAAATTAAATGATTAATTAATGAGATGAATAAGTGGATATAGTAAAATAAATAGAGTACAACGAGAGAAAGAGGAAGAGAGATGGATACGGATAGAATCGTAACGAATTTAGAATATCGCATTATAGACCGAGAAGGAGATAAAGATTATTTCATTGAAACGGATATGTACACAGTCAATATGGAGTTAAACATAAAAGATATGTCACGTTTTCAATTTCCTTTATCTAGAGCAATCTTAGTTAGAACAACACCACATAGTGAGTGGATTACTATTCATGTACTACGAGATGTGGATTTATTTTCAAGCTTTGTAAATTTCGAGGTGAATTTAACTGGTAAGAAATTATGTATTATGAAGGAAGAAGGGTATATTAAACTAGATATACAAAAGGTTCCAAATACGTTATAATGAAGTGAAATAAAAGGGGAAAAGCTGCTTATACTAATAACAGCTTTTTCTTTTTGCCTAAATACTAGAACGTATAACATTATAGAAGTAAGGAGAAAAAATGAATAAGTTATTGATTAAAAAGAATGAATTTATACAAATCCTTTTAGGAGTAACATTATTGGCATTAGGGATTAACTGGTTTACTTCACCACTTGGACTTGTAACTGGTGGAATCTCAGGGATTACAATTATCGTTAAGACATTATCTATTAAATACTTAGGCTTTGAAATCCCATTATGGATTACAAACTTTGCACTTAACTTACCTTTATTCGTAGTAAGCATTAAACAACGTGGTTTTGAATTTGCTAAGAAATCATTGTGGTCAGTAGTATTATTAAGCTGTGCACTATGGTATACAGACTTCCTTCCAAACATTTTCGATGTAAAGGGTGATTTACTTTTAGGTGGAGTGTTTGGCGCTATCTTTATCGGACTTGGTGTAGGAATTGTACTTCGCAGCGGCGCTACAACAGGTGGAACAGATATGTTTGCGGCAATTATCCGTTTCATTAATCCTAAGTTCCCAATTGCAAAAGTTATGCTTGGTATTGATAGTTTAATTATTTTAGCTGGTCTTATGGTATTTGGTTCTAACAAGGCCATGTACGCAATTATTTCTGTATATATTACATCTAAGATTATTACCAATGTACTTGAAGGTGTAAATTACGCAAAAGCAGTATTCATTATGTCAGATAAAAATGATATTATTGCCCAAGAAATAATGCAAAAAATCCCTAGAGGGGTAACAGGTATTAAAGCAACTGGTAAATATACAGGAAATGATAAAGAAATGTTATTTGTAGTTGTATCACAAAAAGAGATTACAAGATTAAGAGATCTTATTAGAGCTGTTGATGAACAAGCCTTTGTTACAATCGCTGATGTACGCGAAGTATTAGGCGAAGGTTTCATAGAAGACTATACAGCAGCGTTATAATAAGTTATTTAAAAATATAAGCATAAAAAAGTTGTTGCAAAGATTATTGTAACAACTTTTTTTTATGTAAGTAATTGTCATTTTTTGTAAAAATGGTATAATTTTGCTGTAATAAAAAATAGAGGAGTAGGTAATGAAAAGAAAAATATCAACTACATTAGTCATACTAATAATGTGTATGACACTTGCTATAACTTTAATAGTTAGCGCAACGAATATCTTGGTATTACAACATCAAGCCTATAAGGATAAGGAACAGTATCTAGAAACTTATGCACAAAAAATGGCTGGTGAAATTAATAACAGTTATTCTACATATGAGGCGATTACAGCTACTATGGCACAATATTTAGAAAGTATTTATGATCCTAATATGCTTGGTAATCGTGAATATAACTTAGAGTTAATACAAAAGTTAAATCCATTTGTATTATCTGTTCATGATAAACATAAAGAATTACTTAGTGTACTTATTGCATTAAATACAAATTATACAGGGGATGTATATATTTCATGGAGTAGTGGTGGGGAACTTAAAGGATATGCTACACCTGAAAATGAAGCAAGTACACAAGTCATGGTAACAGACTTAAATAATACAGTAGCAAGTGGGATATCATCATGGAGTGCACCTTATTATGATGATGTAATTAATGCAACTTGTATGACATATCTTGTACCAGTAATCATTGATGGTGTTCAGGTAGGGATTGCAGGGATTGATATCAACTATGATGAGTTTGTTAAACCAATTCAAGATGAGGTTATTTTTGAAACGGGTAGAGCCTTCCTTGTAAATTCAAACAAGGAATTTATCGCACACCCAGAGTACACAGCTGAACAAACATTAACAGATGTAGGATATAATGAATTATCAGAAGCAATTGATAGAGGTGATGACTCAATTGTTATAACAACAATTAATGGTCAAGATTATTACATGGGATATGGCGTATTATCAAATGGTTATAACTTATGTATTATGGTACCTATGAAAGAAGTAGACAGAGAAGTACAATTAGCCACTAAGGAATTAGTTCGTACTTTACAAATATTATTTGTAGTAATGCTTATTTTATCAGGTGTTATTGGCTATGTAAGCAGTAAACGTATTTCGAATCCAATAAGTAAGGCTTCAGAAGACTTAATGTTAATGAGCAATAATGATTGGACAGGTAAATCTCATGAAAGATTTAAAGGGTATAAAAATGAGATTGGTGTACTAACAAATTCAATTAGCTCAGTTCAAGAGAAAGTAAGTGAAACAATTAGTACTGTTGCAAGTGGTAGTGATGAAGTAAATAAGAGTGCAAATGGGTTAACTAATGCTATTAATGTATTAGAGGAGAAAGTTAATAGTATTAGTAGTGCAGCAAATGATTTATCACACAACATGGTAAAAACACAGCAAACAACTGAGGCATTAAATAGTATTGCCAGTAATATAACAAGTCAAGTAAGTGAAATGAGAAAGATTAATGAATCAGGAATTACAACAGTTTCTAGTATTAATCAAAGAGTTAATGAACTTCACTTACAAACAGAATCTGAAAGTCAAAAGGCTAGAAAGAATGCTGAACTAGTAGAAGCAAAACTAAAAGAAACGATTGAACAAGCTCGTAAAGTTAAACAGATTAATGATTTAACAGAAGCTATTTTAGAAATCTCTAACCAAACTAATTTATTAGCATTAAATGCGTCTATTGAGGCAGCTCGTGCAGGGGAAGCTGGAAAAGGATTTGCAGTAGTAGCTTCAGAGATTGGACATTTAGCAACTAACTGTGAAGAAACAGCTAGATTAATTCAAAACCTTACAATAGGTGTTGTAACATCTGTTGAGCATTTATGTGATACAGCAAATGAAGCAATGGATTACATGAATGACAACTTAAAAGTAGCTTATGGAAAAATTATTGATATTAGTGAGCAATATGGTTCAGATACGAACTGTATGGGCAAAGTTTTCGATGAGGTACTTAAGATATCAGAAGGAATCTTAGATGAAATTGCTAAGGTTAATAGATCTTCAGAGGAATTAAAATTAGTAACTCTTGAAGGAACAGAAGGCACAACTCAAGTAGTCAATAATATCGAAGATATTATTGATACAGCTGAAGGTGTTAAAGAAGAAATCCAAATACTTTCAGGTATTTCAGAGAACCTAAACAATAAAGTAAAAGAGTTTATTATCTAAAACAAGGAACTATTATTCATTTTATATGGATAATAGTTCTTTTTTTGTTGAAAAAATAAATAATATCTTAAAATTGATTAGATTGTACTATGAAAATGACGATGCATATAATGCAGTACATATTATATAAAGAAAGGGACAAAGATGGTAATCAGGGGAAATGGAGAAAAAAAACTAATTAGTGGGTTTATTGTAGTTATTGCATTAGCAAGTATTTGGTCGGGCCATTGTATGAGAGTATTAAGTATATTAGGGGTATGGATTATATTTTATTTTACCTGTATATGGATTAGAGAAATTCAGATTACAGATTGTCAGATTATCATTAAAAGGTTTATGAGACAAGTAACGATTAATAAGGGACAGATTAATGGTGTAGAATTTAAGAAACATACAATTATTATATACAATGGTCGCTATTCAGGTTTAAATTTTTCAAAGTATCAGATTCAAAAAGAAGATTTACCTAAACTTATGGAATATCTATCAAGGTATACATATTCTAAATAAGGTACTACAGTTATAAATGAGAAGGTAATGGCATAATTTATAAAAATAAAACATAAAAGGTGAGTTTTGTTCGTAAGCATATGAGTGAAACACACCTTTTTTATTACTTTGTGCTACAATAAAGATAGAATGAGTCAGTAAGGAAGGAATGAATATGGAACCAAAACACATAGTGAGTCAGAAGAATAAGGTGAAGGTTAAAAAACCTAAACAGTATAAGGTTGTAATGCATAATGATGACTATACAACAATGGAATTTGTCATAGAGGTGTTAACACAAATTTTTAATAAGAAACTAGAAGAGGCCAATAAAATCATGCTAGAAGTGCATCAAAAGGGTAGCGGAATAGCGGGTATTTATTCTTATGACATTGCCATGACTAAAGCAGGGACAGCAATGGCTTGGGCAAAAGAAGAAGGTTTCCCATTTAAACTTAGTGTAGAAGAGGTGTAAATATGTATATATCAGCATTAGTAGGCAAGATTATTGCAGAAGCTAACCAGTTAGCAGCTAAATTAGGTCACGAATATATTACACCAGAACATATTATTTTAGTGATGTGCGGGCAAAAGATTTTCAAAGAAGCATTTGAAAGCTGTGGTGGCGATATTAATGTTTTACGAAGCAATATAGCGGCTTATTTAGATGAAACAATGGAAAAAGTAGAGGGCGTAGAACCTATTGAAAGTTTTAGTGTCCAACAAACACTTTTAAGGGCTTCAGAACAAGTCATTAATAGTGGTAAAAATCAAATTGAAGTAGATCATTTAGTAGCAGGCATTATGGATTTACCAGAGAACTATGGTGTGTACTATATATTAGAACAAGGCGTAACGAAACGCAATTTATTATTTGAATTATGCCATTTAGAAGACGAAGAAAAAGGACATAGCTTAATCAAAACAAGTAAAGGTGAATTAACTAAATCTACAGCGGCGCAGTATGCTGAAGAAGAAGCGCTTCAAGATGAGGAAGAAGAGGAAGGTATTCCTTCAGGTTTTGAGCAGTATCTTACAAACTTAAATGAAGAAGCGGAAAAAGCAGATGAACCACTTGTAGGAAGAGAAGATTTAATCATTCGAACTATTCAGGTGCTTTGCAGAAAACAAAAAAATAATCCAATTCATGTAGGTGAACCTGGCGTTGGTAAAACTAAGCTCACATTAGGTCTTGCGAAATACATTAATGAAGGTAAGGTACCTGATTTATTAAAAGGGGCACAAATTTATGCTTTAGATTTAGGAAGTGTACTGGCGGGAACACAATATCGTGGTGATTTTGAAAAACGTCTTAAGAAAATATTAGATAGCCTTAAGAAATTAGATAAGCCTATTGTGTATATTGATGAGATTCATAACATAGTAGGTGCAGGAGCTTTAGGCGGTGGTTCTTTAGATGCCTCAAATCTTCTCAAGCCTTATTTAACAGATGGACATATTAAGTTTATAGGTGCCACAACTTATGAGGAGTACAAGAAATACTTTGAAAAGGATAAAGGTTTAGTAAGACGTTTCCAAACAGTAGAGGTCAAAGAACCAACAGTAGAAGAGACAATACAGATTTTACAAGGACTTAAGCCACATTATGAAAAATATCATGGCGTAACTTATACAGATGAAGCTATTAAAGGTGCAGTAGAATTAAGTCAGCAATATATCAATGATAGATTCTTACCAGATAAAGCGATTGACCTTATTGATGAGACAGGAGCTTGTAATACGGTTAAAGGTAAAAAAGGTAAGAAGAAAGTTATTGATTTAGATATGATTCAAGAGACGCTTTCTAAGATTTGCCATATTCCTAAGCAAACAGTAGAGAAGAAAGAAGTGACAGCCCTTAAACAACTTGAAGGTGTTCTTGAAGGACAAATTTTTGGGCAAGATCAGGCGATTAAACAAATCGTTAAATCTATTAAACTATCTAGAGCAGGACTTAGTGATGGTAATAAGCCAGTAGCAAACTTCTTATTTGTAGGGCCTACTGGTGTAGGTAAAACAGAAATTGCAAAATGCTTAGCAAAAGAGCTTGGCGTGAAGCTTATTCGTTTTGATATGAGTGAATATACAGAGAAACATACAGCCTCTAAACTCATTGGTTCACCACCAGGATATGTAGGATATGAAGAAGGCGGTTTATTAACAGATGCCATTCGCAAGACACCTTACTGTGTGCTTTTATTAGATGAAATCGAAAAGGCACATCAAGATATCTTCAATATCTTATTACAAGTTATGGACTATGCCACACTTACAGATAACCAAGGCAGAAAAGCCGACTTTAGAAATGTTATTTTGATTATGACGTCTAATGCGGGTGCTTCTAAAATTGGTAAAAAGCTTGTAGGTTTCGGTGAAAGAAGTATTACAGGAGAGGCTATTCAGGATGAAGTGAAGAAGGTATTTACGCCAGAGTTTAGAAATAGATTAAGCAGTATTGTTGTATTTAATCACATTGATTCAGCTATGGCAGACCTTATTGCTAAGAAAGAGTTAAATAAATTTAAGGAAATCCTTAAAGAGAAAAATATTATGCTTACATTTGATAAGAAGTGTATCACATACATTGCTGAAAAAGGTATCTCAACAGAATTTGGAGCAAGGGAAATTGCAAGGCTTATTGAAGATGAGCTTAAACCACTTTTAGTAGATGAAATCTTATTTGGTAAGCTTGTGGATGGCGGAAGTTGTAAAGTGACAGTAGTAGATAAGACATTTAAGTTAACCTTTAAAGAAAGAACAAAATAAAAACTTAAACTTATACAGAAAGAGGAAGCAAAATGAACTATATTGAAGCGATTAAGGCGTATGAACCTATTAATGAGCAAGAAGTAGCAGAAAAACGAGTAATCTTAAAGTATATTGAAGACTACTCACATAACATACTTCTTAGAGAAAATGAAATGGGGCATATGACAAGCTCTGGTTTTATCTTAAATAAATCATTAGATAAAACGCTTATGGTACATCATAATATTTATAAGACATGGGCATGGACAGGTGGTCATGCTGATGGAGATGATGATTTACTTTATGTTGCAATGAAAGAAGCTAAAGAGGAAACAGGCGTTAAAAATATTGAGCCACTTATGCCAGAGATTGCAAGTATAGATATCTTACCTGTATGGGGACACATGAAAAAAGGCGCTTATGTACCAACGCATATGCATCTTTCAGCAGCTTATATTCTAATCGCTGATGAAGAAGAGGAACTTCATATCAATGAAGCAGAAAATAGTGGTGTAAGATGGATTCCTGTAGATGAAATCGAAAAATACAGCAATGAACCACAAATTATAGAGGTTTATAAAAAGCTTATTAAGAAAGCACGTGATTACGTAGCAAATAAATAAGCAGATTGAAATAGAAATAAAAATCACCTATAGATTAGTAGAAGATAACCCTAATTTATAGGTGATTTTTTATGTACAGATAATGTACAAAGGTATATAATGACAGAAAATATAAGGGGGAAAACAGATGAATTATAAAATACGAGAGATGAAAAGAGAAGATTGGGATAGAGTAAGAGCGATTTATTTACAAGGCATTGCAACTAAGAAGGCAACCTTTCAAACTGAAGCACCAGAATATGAAGTTTGGGATCAAGGCCACTTAAAAGAATGTAGATTCGTTGCTGTGAATGAAGAAGATAGAGTTATGGGATGGATTGCATTAAGTCCAACAAGTAGCAGATATGTTTATAGAGGTGTTGTGGAAGTAAGTATCTATGTGGCAGAAGAAGCAAGGGGGAATCAAATAGGCTACTTACTGATGATGAAGACTATTGAAGAAACAGAGAGATTAGATATATGGACATTGTATTCTGCTATTTTTGCAGTTAATGAGGCTAGTTTAGCGCTACATAAAAAATGTGGATTTCGAGTAATCGGAACGAGAGAACGTATAGCACAAGATGTAGATGGCATCTGGAGAGATACAGTAATCATGGAACGTAGAAGTAAAATCGCAGGACAATAAAAAGAAGGAGTTACGCACTAGTATAAATGTGTAACTCCTTTCTTGTGTTTTATTAGTCTAAGCCGTTAATTTTTACGGCTGCCATCTTTATTAAAGGTACGATGCAAAGCACGTTCCGTAGGAATGATTGTGCCCACAAGTAAAATTACTTGGACAGTGCAAATGATACCGCCATAATCAATGTTATTATCTAATTTTAAACCTAGAACCATTATGAGAGGTGTTAAGATTAATAAAATTAATCCAAGTATAAACCAAAGCTTCCCACAATATTGATGCGCAAAGCGCCAAGTATCTTGATTTTTCATTGAGAGTTTTGTACGATATCCTACAATATGATTAATCTTTTCAGGTTTTCCTTTAAGAAAGTACCATCCAAATCCAGTCATTATAACTGGAATAATTAAATTCATCACTAACATGAAGATCCAAAATCCCATATTAAATCCCCCTATAATATAAAATCTTTTGTAGCATAGTTTTAATAAGTTTAGAAGCCGCGTTCCCCACTACCACCAAAGGTACCGCCACCACTAGAAGTATGGGTAGAGCTTCCACCACCGCCAGAGTGATGATTATCATCTTGCCTGATGCGTACTTTAGTTGTGTGGCTATGCATAAATTTATCTTGTTTATCTGTGTAATTAACTGAGCTACGGTCTGGAGCAGTAACTGGTTGTGTAAACTTAGGATGTGTATAACTATGGCAAATGCTGAAATAAGTAATGAGTGAAACAATAAATGCAATAGCTACTGCAATACCACCGCGCATTAAATAATCTGACATATTAAGAGGCGCTCTAGGTAGTGAAGTCTGCTGTGAAGAATTAGCCTCAGGTACAGGAGCTGCAAGAACTGCTGACACATATTTTAAGAAGATATTACCCGTTTGATAATAGTTGCCTTCTTTTAAATCACCATAAAGTTTATCAATAATAAGCTCACAACGTTCATCTGTAAAATATGAAAAGGTAGTCACACCTGATGTGGCAATTTTGACATTACGATTATCCATATCAATGATAAAGAGTACCGCATTTGTATCAGTTGTACCATAGCCTAAGTCAAAGAGAAAATCATCAGCAAATGCTGTAGTTGTTTTACCTTGGGCATCATCTGTGGTTAAAATGAAGGCATCTACATTATAAGCCCCACGAATCTCATTTATTTTAGTTTGAAGACTTTGTACCTCTTCATCAGTAAACAAAGCAGCATAATCATAAACGCCTTGATTTGGTAAAGCTGCTTTAAGAGGAACTGGTATAAGCATCAAAACACACAATAGTAAACTCATTAATCCCATTAAAGGACGACTTAAAGTACATTTTAAATTTCTCATATAAATAACCCCCCTATGAAACAAACAATAAATGTAATGAAGAAGATTAGTATAGAGAAACGAAGTACCTTGCTTTTATCTAATGGTAAACGGCCATATAATTTACCTGTTTGACCATTCATAGCAAACATATAAGTTTCACCCTTATAAAGATAAGTTAGCATCCATATAGGCATTAAAGTGTAGTGGAAACGTGATTTATGAATTTGTGTATGTGCATTTTTAACGCTTACGGTAGAATAGCCTTGAATGGATTCACGTAGAGTAACAGTAACAGCTTTTTCAACACGACTTTTAATCTCAGGAAAAACATCATCCTTAGTAACATCATACTTTTCAGCTAGGAAGCCTGAAAGGTAAGTAGATGAATAAGGTGTAAGATCATCAAAGTTGAAAGGCCCTATACTATCCATAACCTGATCGTCAGCTTTACTTGAAGCATCATGGGCAATATTATAGAAATCCATATTAGCTTCACGATAAACGGCATAAATATCTGTTTTAGTATATTGATAGTCCCCACTAATCCAAGTAGAAATATTACGTGCTTCTGCATTTAAGCTGCCTGAAGTGTCACAGTCTACAAGCCAATAAGGAATATAGAGCCCAGCCATCTTTTCAAGTTGAGAAGGTGAAGAGAAGTCACTAGGTAAGAACTTTTTCCTTTTACACCAACTTCTAAAATCATCTTCTGCACGCTGACGGCTGAGTTTAAATGGAATAACTTTAGATGGTCTAAATTCACCTTCTAGTTGCTTAGAAAATACAACCGGGTTATGACAATAACAGCAAATCATAGCTGATGTGGTGTGGTCTGTAATAATTTCAGCACCACAACTAGGGCAAGTATAAAGTAAAGATGTTGCTTCTGCTTCAGATGTTTCTGTATAATCTCCACCATCTGGGGTGACAGTTTTAGCATCTTCAGAATGAACGGTCTGACTATTGGCAGCTTGAAGTTCTGCTTCTGTAAAGGTACTGTCACAGAAATCACATTTAGATTTTTGTGTCTCAGGATCAAAGCTTAAATGCCCACCACAGTTAGGACACTTATAAGTAATAACTGACAAATGATATCCCTCCTTTTAATAACCTATATATAAGAAAATTAGCTTATTTATAAGTTTATGAAATAAGCTAAAAAATAGGCATGTTTTATTAAAAAAGTATAACATACAAGTTTTTAATTGTTAATAAGTGGTAAGAAAATTTTGTATCCTCTAAAAAATAATGGGTTATTACAAAATACTTGTGGGAGTAGTAGCAGAGTCTAGCCATATTAAATAGCTATAGCCAAAACAGAGACTCTATTACTACTCCCACTTTGTATAAATAGATGAAGATAAACAAAAATAGTTGAGGTTATGGTGTGGATGAAGCTGACGTTTTTGAATTTGTTGAATGAGTAGATTTAGCAGGAACCGTTTTAGTCGGAAAGTAGAAAGTATTTAGAAGTTCACTAGAGGTAATAGTGGTACAAGCTTTGAAACTTTTGGAGCCACGAGGCAGTTTGAATTTAGGAATCTGGAAGTGACGGAGTTCTTTAAGTAAACTGCGAAAGTTACAGTGGGTAGACGGCCAAGTGGAGACAAAGGTTGGCTCTAAATAGAAGCTAGTATCTTTAGCTAAACCAGCATAAGTGTAGCCGGCACGGATTGTAGTGGAAGCAAGAGGCGCAAAGAAGAAAGCATTAAAACAAAACATTGCATTGTTAGTGTTATCAGTAAGACGGGTAATAAAGTTACTTACAATTGATAAATCAGTTGTAATGAGCTTATTTTGCCTGCAAAAAGAAATTGAAGAACTATCTGAAAGATTGGTGGCATTCATATTGGCCTCGGATTTACCATTAGAGCAGCCTTCAGTATTTCCTTTAGCTTGAGATTGAGAAGTACCTTGATTGGAACCAATGGCTTCATTAAAGGTGGCACTCATATTAACAACACGGGTACTATTGCCTAGAGGAACAGTAGTTGAAGGTGAAATATTTGTATAGTTAGCGGCACTAGAACCAGTGGAAGAAGAATTTGTATTCGTACACGAGTTACTTGAAGAAGAAGATTGAGTGGCTGTTAGGGTGCAAGATTTATTATGAGCCACTATATTGCCACAACTGAAATTAGACTGCTGGAATTGAGACAATGAATCGAAAAGATCTAAAAAAGTATTCAAGTTGTTTTTATTTTCGTTACAATCCGTTGGCGAAGCTAGGAAGAGTGCCACGTAGTTTTCAGAAGGAAAAAGAGAGGAGAATTTTTGTAAGGTAGAGTCTGCATCAGCGTTAGTATTATCAGGAATCACGATGGTAGATGTAATAGAAGAAATATGTTCTAAGCAAAATAAATTATTTAATAAGGTCTTTGATTCTTCAGCGTTATAAGCCGTTATTTTGCTATTAAGAAATGTAGAGGCAAACCCCTGTGCGAAGATTTCACAAGAAGTGGTATTGGGTGGATCTATACTTAAACCTAAGTAGAAGTTAAGTGTGCTTTTATGACGCTCTAGAATAATACCGATAGTAGTATTAAGGGAAGCAAGAGCGTTAAAAACATAAGTAAAATATTGAGAGGTAGTTGAAGTAGTAAAATGATTGATTTTAAAAAGTAGAATTTGGTTTTGAAACTTTTTAGTGGTACAGAGAGTGGCACGCTCTAGGTTGTTTAAGTAATCTTTTTGAATACATTCATTGCATTGATGTAAGGTCGAAGAAAATTGCTGTTCAAGAGGATGCTTAAGCACTAAAATCAGTCCTTTAGATTGATCCGCTAATATAGTATATGCATATTTCCATAAATTGTAACACCGTAACAATAATATGAGATTTGGGTAAAAAATAAAAATATTATAAAATATTATAAAAAATATTGACATTAATTTTTCTAGAATATATACTACTAATCATATTAAAAAACTTGGTAATAAAAAGATTCTTATTTAGAGAGGCAAAGGGACTGGCCCAATGAAGCCCAGCAACCTGAATAATGTATACATTATTTAAGGTGCTAATTCCAGCAAGCTCTGTAGTGAGCTTGAGAGATAAGAAAGCATAGTTTAAGACTACTTTCTTATCTTAGGAAAGTAGCTTTTTTGATACAAATAGAAATTTCTTTTAAAGTACCAGGTACATAAGGAGGAAAAATAAGATGTTAGAGTTAAGTCATAGATTAGATGGATTTCAAGAATCAACAATTAGAAAGATGACACGTATTTCAAATCAATATGGTGCTATTAATCTATCACAAGGCTTCCCTGATTTTGACCCACCTAAAGAGATACTTGAAGAATTACAACGTGCAGCAATTGAAGGACCACATCAATATGCAGTTACTTGGGGAGCACAAGACTTCAGAGAAGCTTTAGCGGAAAAACAAGAACATTTTATGGGAATTAAAATAGATCCTAATGAAAATATAGTTGTTACTTGTGGTAGTACAGAAGCCATGATGACAGCTATGATGTCTATTTGTGAAGTAGGAGATAAGGTGGCTATTTTCTCACCATTTTATGAGAACTATGCAGCAGATACTATTCTTTGTGGGGCGCAGCCTATTTACATTCCATTAAAACCACCTGCTTTTGATTTTGATAGAGAAGCATTAGAAGCAGCTTTTAAAGCGGGTGCAAAGGCATTGGTACTTTGTAACCCTTCTAATCCTATAGGTAAAGTTTTTACGAAAGAAGAACTTTTAGATATTGCAAAAATCGTTGAAAAATACGATGCTTACGTCATTACAGATGAAGTATATGAGCACATTGTTTATGCACCATATAAACATACGTATTTTGCATCATTACCAGGAATGTTTGAACGTACTATCTCATGCAGTTCACTTTCAAAAACATATTCTATTACAGGATGGCGACTAGGCTATGTTATTGCACCTAAAGAAATCATTAATCAATGTAAGAAGGTACATGATTTCTTAACAGTAGGCGCAGCAGCACCACTTCAAAGAGCAGCTATTGTAGGACTTAAATTTGGTGATGATTACTATGAGAAATTAACTAAGATTTACACTGAAAAAAGAGAGTTATTTTTAAAAGGATTAGATCAAATTGGACTTCGTTACTTTAAACCAGAAGGAGCTTATTATGTCATGGTAGATATTAGTCAGTTTGGAGTGGCTTCTGATAATGAGTTTGCAGAAAAACTTATAAAAGAAGTAGGCGTAGCAGGGGTTCCAGGCTCTAGTTTCTTTAGAGAAGATGTTAATCAATATATTCGTTTCCACTATGCTAAGAAAGCAGAAACCTTAGAAAAGGCATTGGAGAAATTAAAACAGATTAGAAATCACTTTTAAAATAAAGTATTACTGATACATAAAATAGGATAATTAAATAATTATAAGGCAAAGACATTACGCTTAAGTAAAGCATAATGTCTTTATTTTTTTGAAAAATAAATTAAATATTATAAAAA
>OOCW01000472.1_pt1 | contig 39689 bp, 37 predicted proteins | sample 1671201 | NCBI WGS metagenome assembly OOCW01 (sample SAMN06348132, study PRJEB24527) | human gut metagenome | biome: human gut; feature: ankylosing spondylitis patient; material: feces | host: Homo sapiens | place: China | collected 2015-10
AGCCTAAGTTCTTCCATATATAACTGAATACTAATATCCAAAAAGCCCATCCTGTACTCATCCAATCTTGACCTGCTATATTTAATTTATCTAGCATAGCACTTAAGAAGCCTTGTTCATGAAAAATAATATTCCATATTAATACTACTGAAGCTATAGGCACTGCCATTGGTATTAAAAATGCTGTTCTTAATACCTTTGATGATTCTGTAAATTTATTTAATACTACAGCTATTATTAATGATAATGATAATAACAATGGTATGCATACAAGAACAAATTTTATAGTATTGATAGCTGCTAATTTAAAGGCAGAATTATTAAATACTTCAGTATAATTTTGAAATCCTATAAACTCTCTTGAAATTGCACTTTGAAAAGATCTTAAAATTACATCTAAGAAGGGAAGCAATGTAAACACTGCTACCCCTATTAAACTTGGTAATACAAAGTATAATCCAGTATATTTAGTTTTTTTCTTTACTTTTTCTTTCTTAAGTTTATCCGTTTTTACTTTTCTTATTTGTTTTAATTTATTAACCTTTAACTCTTCCATATTACTCCGATAAGTATAAATCCAAGTTATCTACAACTGTATTTATAGCATCCTCTAAAGATATTTTACCCTGTGCATATGAATTAAATTGCTTTGCAACTTCTGTTAATAATACTGTATTTACTGTTGCAGCAACATTTAAGCTTTCTATTTCACTCTTTAATCTATTTACATCTTCATCATTAGGAAGTAATATAGTTACTTCTTTTGAATTTCCAAATTCATCTCCCCATCCCCAAGTACCTTGAGTATAGTGGTTTGTTGCTTCATCAAATTCTAATTCATATCCTTCTTCCTTCATTTTTTCTGTAGAAAAAGCATTTTCAAATGTATTAGCATTTATACTAAATCCTTCACTAGAGTATCTTTCAGTAGAATTGCCAATTATTAATGATTCTATAATTTCTTTAGCTTGCTCTTTATTTTTTCCCTTTGCATTAATTCCAACTAAGTTTGTTGGAATAAATATATTTTCTTCACCTCTAGTTAAAACCTTATAATCCATTTCAGGTGAATTATTTAAAAGCGTAACCATAGATCCATAATCATAAGTTCCAGAAAGTCCACCTAAAGATAATAATGAGCTTCTCTCAAATAAAAATGAATCTGCATAAACAGATGGATTTAAATAATATTGTAAATCATATACTGCATATAAATCTTCATAGTCTTCTTCGCTATACTCTTCATCAATATACTCTTCAGTATCAACACCTACAGAAACATCCTGGTCATATCCCTCTAATTGAGAATACTTATCCTCTATAGTTGCCATATATGCTTCTTCATTAGTTTGAAGTGCAGAATACATTTCATTAGCTTTTTCAAAGAAATTTCTTAAGGCATCTTCATTTATAGTATCATCTTCATTTAACCAATCATTCCCATATAAATAGTATAATGAATAAACTAAAGAACTTGCATTAAAGTAATTATCAAATATTCTTTTTTCACTTTGAGTTGATAATTTTTTTGTTAACTCAACTAATGAATCTAAATCTGAAACTGAGTCAATATCTTCTTTATTACCTAATAATATTGGATATTTAAATGATGTTGGTATTTGATATATCTTTCCATCATTAGTATATGCATCTGCAATATTCTTAAATATTGTTCCATCCTCTACTAAAGGATTTATAACATCGCTTATATCTTCTAATAATCCTTTTTCAATATATGATTCTGCTGATAAACCATCTAATATTATTACATCTGGTCCATTTCCAGCCATTATTTCAGTATTTAAAGTTTTAAGTGCATCTGACTGAGTTGTTCCATCACCATAAGTTAAACCAATTTCATACTTAACATAAGTATCTGGATGTTCTTTTGCATAGCTTGAAATGGCTTGTCTGATTGAAGAGTTTTCTAATAATGAATATACTACAAGTTGATTTTCTGGAACTGATGGTATATTGGCATCATAAGCAAAATTAATAATTGCAGCTCCTGATTCAGCATTAGACCAATCACTAAATGCAGTTAAGAATTCACCATTACTTTTTTCAACAAATGCCATTAAATACATTTCATTATCACCAAAAGATGAAATTGCAGAATCAACTAATTGATTTACTTTTTCACTTTTCATATCATACTCATATAAGCCTAAAGTAGTATAATAATAAATTTTATCTTTACTTCCTGAATTAATGAAAGTTGGATAATAATTAGTATTTTCAGATATTGTTGCTTTTTCTAAAGCTTTTAAATTACCTTTTTCTTTCCCATTAGTAGTATCATATTCTACTATTGAATCAAATTCATATATAACTAATGAATCACCAACTAAGAAAAAGTCATTTATCCATTCTCCTCCTTCATATATATTCTTCTCTTCAAAAGTTTCACCATCAAACTGAACTACTTTTTCATTATTACTACCTGCAGTAAAGAATACATCTCCATTTAAACTACATTTGAAGTTATTATAACCCATTTCCATTGAATCATCGTCGTTATATATTGAAAGGTCTAAATCAATATCAGTTAAATTTCCATCTGTATCTACTGTAGCATACTTATATTCAGGTTCTTCATAAGTAAATTCTTCTGATATTGCTCCATCATCACTGTCTACTGACATAGAGTCATCTACTACTCCTTCTTCCATTTCTGTAACGGGTTCTTGAAAATAATAAGATAATAGTATTGTTCCATCACTTAAATATCCTATATTATTAGTATATGTTTCCTTTCCTTCTTCTTTAGGTAACTCTATAGCTTCTTCCGTCCATGTTTTTCCTCCATCTTCAGAAACAAAAGCTACTGGAGTGAAATCCTCTGTTGAATATCCAATCATACCTATTTTATCATTATCTAATAAACTTAAATTTTGGACTTCAACTCCTTCTGGAACTTGATATCTCTCTTCAACATATCTCCCCATTGATGATTTTCCACTATCCTTTGAACAACCTACTATCCCTAAGGATAACGTTAATGTTAAAGCTATTGAAATTATCTTTTTCAATCTTATTCTCATACTTACCTCCATAATATTTATAAATTATTTGCATTTTATTTCATAATATCATTTATTATTATATTTTTCCATAAAAACCCTATTATAAATTCTTACGAACTTTTCATTAAAAATAATAAACTATATAATATTATTCTCCTTATCTAATTAAACAGAAGAATATTCTGAAAAGTTCCATATTTTATATTTTTAACTATTTTATATCATATTTCTTAAATTAATATTAATATATTATTAATTTAATCTTACAAAAAAGGAGCTATATAATTTTTAGCTCCTTTTAATTATTTATCATTTAATTTATAATTTTTCACTATATAATATTTAACAACAAAAAAGCCAGCTTTCGCTGACCTTTATATTGCCCATTTTTTGTTTCCTGTAAAAGATACATTCAACCACTTTTTATAATCAATATGCTTAATTGCATCATTTATTTCTTCTCTTACATTATCCATTTGATCTAATGTTTTAAGCTTACTATCTTTATTATAAACAAAATCAATTTCAATTCTAAGTTCACGTCCAACCTTAGATACTCTTGTTATAGACTCTTCAAACTTATACTCTTCTTCAATTTCTTTAACTAATACATATATATCATCATTAATTTCGTCATTAGCTTTTACACATATTACTTCCTTAAAACTTTCTATAAATCCTTTTATAGGTATTCTAATACATACTAGCGATACTACAGCTGTCATACCTGGATCAATATATGAATTTAAAAAATTTAATTTTGTATTTGATATAATAATTCCTATTATAAATGCTACTAATACCGCTGTACTTAATGATGTATCCATAAGCCATTGAGTAAATTCTGCCTTAATAAGTTCTGAAGATAATGATTTTGATTTTACCTTCATATATAGTGAAATTGCTCCACACCCAATAACTGATATAATTGAATATATTATTGCTAATCCAAACTCTAAATTATTTCCACCTGTTAATATTGTTTTTATAGCTCCAACTAATGAATATAAACACATAATAGCTATTATTAATGATTTTATTGAAATAACTATTGGCTCTAAAATATGTTTACCAAAAGGAAATTTTTCAAAATCCCTCTTCGCCATATAATTATTAATATAAAGTGATAACATTGATAATATTACACTGATAAATGAATATAATCCATCGAATATAATCATATCAGAATCTAGCGCTCAACCCCATGCAATACCAAATAGTGCAAAGAATAACGCACCTACTACAGAGAGTTTTAATATTTTATTCTCTAGCTTCATTATTCTCACCTCTATTCTTAAATTTTAATTTTTTCAAAACTAGATACTTATATGATATACTACTGGACTTATTTGAGTAATGATTAAAATGCTGAGAAATTGCAACTAATATATCCATTTGACTATATGTAAAATTTTGAAAATAGCTTAAATGTACTTATTTTTGTTTAAAATGTACCTATTTAAATGTTTTTTTAACATTTTCTTTTTATTTTAATAATATACTTAATATTTTCATCTTTTAAATATAGTATTTTTTATTAGTAAACTTTATCTATATGTTATTAAAAAATAAGTATATAATATCAAGTGAAACTTATTTTAATAAAGGAGATTATTCATACATGAAAGAATTATTTGATTTATTTTGGACCTTTTGCAAAATTGGAGCCCTTACCTTCGGTGGTGGCTACGCAATGCTTCCTTTAATTCAACGGGAAATTGTTGAAAATAAAAAATGGTCTACAGAAAGGGAAATTTTAGATTATTATGCTGTTGGGCAATGTACCCCTGGGGTAATTGCTGTTAATACAGCTACATTTATAGGTTTTAAACTTAAAGGTATTATAGGAGGGATAGTTGCTACCTTAGGCGTAGTTTTTCCCTCATTAATAATAATATTAATTATTGCTTCTTTCCTTCAAAGTTTTGCTGATTTATCTATAGTTCAAAGTGCTTTCGCAGGAATACGAGTTGCTGTAGTTGCTTTAATAATTACTACTGTAATTAAATTATTAAAATCATCTATTAAGGATTATTTAGGTGTCATAATTGCAATTATTGCTTTTATAATATCTGCATTCATAGGTTTATCTCCTGTATATGTAGTAATAGCAGCAGGATTAACAGGATTTATTTCTAAATCTATAGGAGGTAAAAAATAATGATATACTTAACTTTATTTTTAGAATTTTTTAAAGTTGGTTTATTTTCTGTTGGAGGTGGACTTTCTACTATTCCATTTTTATATGAATTAGCTGACAAATATACTTGGTTTGATGAAAAAATGCTAATGGATATGATTGCTGTATCGCAATCGACTCCTGGTGCTATTGGTGTTAATATGGCTACTTTTGCTGGTTTTCGTGCTTCTGGTATATTAGGCGGAATAATTGCTACCTTAGGATTAGTTACTCCATCTGTTATAGTTATTATTATAATTGCTCATTTTTTAAACAAATTCAAAGAAAGTAGATCAGTTGAATCAATATTTTATGGCTTAAGACCTGCTGTTGCTGCTCTTATTGCAGCAGCTGGCTATCAAGTATTTAAAGTTTCAATACTAGCTTTAGATAAATTCAAAGTTACTCATAAACTCTTAGACTTAATTAATATTAAATCTACTATATTATTAATAATACTTATGTTTGCTATATCAAAATTTAAAAAGCATCCTATAGTTTATATAGTAAGTGCCGCCATCATAGGAATATTATTTAAGTTTTAATAAACAATATACTATAATTTTTAATATTATAATATCAATTATTTTTTAAATCATATAATATATTAGTTTTAATATATTAGGTGGTGAATAAATGAAAGCGGATATAGTTTGTGAAGGTGGTGGAGTAAAAGGAATTGCACTTTTAGGTGCAATTTATTACTTAGAGGAACAAGGATATACCTTTGAAAGATTTGCTGGTACATCAGCTGGTGCTATAGTAACTTCCTTATTAGCAGTAGGATATACAGGTAAGGATTTAAAAAGTATGCTCCTAAATCTAGATTTTAAAGATTTTTATGTAAAAAATAAATTAAATTTATTACCTTTTATAGGGCCAACTATAAGTTTATTTAAAAATAAAGGATTATTTTCTGGTAATAACATAGAAGAATACTTAGATAATTTATATAAAGCTAAAGGTAAAACTAAATTTAAGGATATATCCATCAACGGTGTTAGCCCTCTTAAGATAATTGCTTCTGATATTACAAATAAAAGATTACTTATTCTTCCTGATGATTTAGTAAAATATGATATTGATCCATTAGAATTTAGTATTGCTAAAGCTGTAAGAATGAGTATTAGCATTCCCTTTTATTTCAATCCTGTAATTCTTAAGAATGGTAAAAATTCAAGTTTTATAGTTGACGGTGGATTGCTAAGTAACTTTCCAATTTGGCTATTTGACGTTGAAAATAATCCTCGTTGGCCAACCTTCGGACTAAAGCTAATTAGTAATAATGACTTAAAAATAGTTAGTCCAAGTAAAAGCAACTTAATAACTTACTCTTGTGATGTAATTGATACTATACTTACTAAGGATGATGAAGCTTTCTTAAATAATAAAGATTCAATAAGAACTATAAAAATTAGAACATATGATGTTGGTACAGTAGATTTTAATATTTCTAAAGAGGAATATATAAAATTATTTAATTCTGGTTATGATTGTGCAAAAAAATTCCTTGCTAAATGGAATTTTAAATCTTATATTTCTAGATATAGAAATATTGATAATTACTATCGAATATTCGGTTAAATCAATTAACTTCAACTTTAAATAGCAACGTATATAAAAACTTTTAAATACGTTGCTATTATTTTTATATATAATTCACATTATTTTTCTCTAAATCATAAAATATAACTAAAGTATTTTTAGGAGTATTTTATGACCTCAATTATCTTATATAGCCTAGCAATAATTTTACTAATTATTTCATTTATAAAAGATAAAAGTAAAACAAAAGAAGCAATTATATTAGGTTTAAAATCCTTTGAAAATATATTACCCCAATTTCTTTGCATAATAATAAGTGTAGGAATATTACTTTCATTTTTTACTACAGATACAATTTCTAAAATATTAGGTAATAGTTCAGGCTTTTGGGGTATCATACTTGCTGATATTATAGGTGCAATTGCAATGATGCCTACCTTTGTTGCCTTTTCACTTGGTAATACGTTACTTTTAAATGGTGCTGGCTATTCACAAGTTGGTGCACTAGTCTCTTCTTTAGTATTAATCGGTCTTATGACATTTCCCCTTGAAGCTAAATATATTGGTAAGAGAGCTGCATTGTTAAGAAATTTAATTGCATTTCTATTTTCAATTATTGTAGGAATTATTCTTGGAAGGATCATGGTGCTTATATGAATACTGTAATAAAAATTTTAAAAAGATATAAATCCTTTTTAATCTCTCTATTTGTACTTATAATATTATCTTTTTTTAGTAAATCTATATTTACTGAAACTCTTAATACTGCTGGTTCTAGCATACTACAAATGTTATCTGTTCTTCCTCCTATTATGATTATGTTAGGATTAATGGATGTATGGATTCCACGAGAACAACTAATGAAATATATGGGGAATAAATCAGGAATAATTGGTGTTATTTTAGCTATGCTAATTGGCTCAATAGCTGCTGGACCTATGTACGCTTCTTTTCCCTTTACTGCTGTTTTAATAAAAAAGGGGGCAAAATTTTCAAATATAATCACATTTATGAATTCTTGGTGTTTAATTAAAGTTTCAACATTACTATTTGAATTTTCAGCCCTTGGTTATAAGTTTACTTTAGTTAGACTATTAATAGATATTCCTGGTGTTTTAATAATGAGCTATTTAGTTAATTTGTTAATGTCAAAGGATTCTTTAAATGAACTTTATAATAAATATAATTAAAATTTGAACCTCTCTCTGATTATTTGACAGAGAGAGGTTCAAATTTTAATTATATATATCGGAAAATTCAATACTGCACTTTTCAACCTTTGATTTGGTTAAACTAGCATTTTTTTTATTATTACTTTCAACTTGTCTTATAGGAAGTCTTATAGTAAATTTACTACCTTCATTAAATTTGCTCTCTACGTATATATCCCCTTGATGCATTTTAACAAGTGACTTTACAAGTGACAATCCTATTCCGCTTCCATTAAATCTTCTAGTTAATTTATTATCAACTTGTGCATACCTTTCAAATATTGTATTAAGCTTTTTTTCTGGTATCCCTATACCATTATCTGTTACTGATATATAAACATTTTTATCATCTTTTCCTATATTAACATATATTTTCCCACCATCTTTTGTATACTTAATTGCATTAGATAATAAATTTAGTATTATTCTCTCTATTTTATCTGGATCACATGCAATTATCTCTTCTTCAATTTCAGTATCAAAAGTAAGCTCTATCCCTTTATCATTCACATACTCCAAAATAGACATAGTAATATCTTCAACAACACTTACAATATTATAGTTACCTAATTCAATATCATAATATCCATAATCCATTTTACTAATATCAATTATATTATTAACCAATCTAAGAAGCCTATAACAATTTTGTCTAATTGAATTCATATATTTATTTAAACTTTCTTCATCTGTGGCTTTGATATTTTTACTTTCTATATTTTTATTTATTACTTGCATAGTTGCTAATATTATATTTAGAGGTGTTTTAAATTCATGTGATATATTAGAAAAGAATTCACTTTTCATACTTTCCAATTCAATTGCCTTTTCATAAGCAATTTTTTCTTCCTTTATCTTCTTTTCCTCTGTTATATCCCTAGCCATTAAAATATATATCTTATTTTCTTCTATAAACCTACAACTGCATTCAATCCATCTATAATAATTATCTTTACATTTAAATCTAAATTCTAATCCTCTAATTCCATCATTTATATCTTCACTTGATATAGCATCCCAAATAACTTTTAAGTCATCTTTATGAACAAAATTATACCATTCATGCTCAAGGAATTCATTTTCACTCCATCCTAATGCTTTACTGAAGTATTTACTTACCTTTTTAGCCTTACCATCACTCCCTACGATGGCCATAAAGTCTAATGAAATTTCAAAAAAATATTCTAAATCACTTTTCCCCTGTCCAGTTATAGCTAGTTCCATTTTATACTTCCCCCCTAAAAACTCCACTCCACACCTTGAAATATAAAGTATTAATTCAAAATTATGATATTATTTACATTTTACTATTTTTAAACTTTTTCTTCAACCTTTTTTTTCCATAATTTCAAAAGTATTTATATTTTATCCCCAATATATAGTGAAGATTCTTCTTTTATGTCATTTTTAGGTTAAATATTTTAGCTATATTTTTATATTTATTAAATATACACTCCTCCTTGTAGAACACTGGAAATTTTTCATTGTAATTTCCCCATATAGTAAAAGGCTCTTTTGCAAAATATATAGTAGAAAATAATATTTCTTTAGTTGTTATTCTAGCTATAAAAGGAATACTTTCTAAAGTTAGATTATAATAAATTCCACCTTCACTATTCTCATATTCAAATTCTTTTATAAACTCTTTGTCTTCTGAGTTTAAAAGCTCTTTAAAACGACTTTTCTCCTCTTCCCCTAATGTATTATAGTAAAAATCAACATAGGAATTTTCTACTCCATTTAACTTCACTGCTTCCTGTAAAAAATTAATTATACTTTTCTGAAAATCCTCTGACTTATCGGACTCTAAGATTTGCTTTTCAAACCTATTAATCCCTTCAGTAATATTATTAAATCTAATATCAACTTTATTCTTAAAGTCATTTTCATTAACTGAAATTAACATACAATCACTCCTGCGTTTGAATTTAATCTATTTTTTTATATTAATAAACTTAATATTTTTCTCCACTAATCTAATTATACAAAAAAAACACCTCTTAAAAACATCTCAAATTTTATAATAAAAAGCAGTAGATAGGTTAATAATAACCACTCTACTGCCTTCAAGTTAATTTTCATACGTCCTCAATATTCCTTCTGCAATAATTCTTTTTGTAGATCTCATATCCATAGCTTGTTTTTCTATATATCTATGTGCCTCAGCTTCAGTCATATTTAAATATTGTATTAAAATACACTTAGCTCTATCTATCATCCTAATATCTTCAATTTTTTGTAACAACTTATTATTCTCTTTCTTTAATTGGCACATTTTATTATAAGTTGCATTAGCTAATTTCAGTGCACTCCAAAATATAGTTCTATTCATAGGTTTTGCTATAGTAATTACACCATCGCTCTCAACTTTTTCGCTTACCTCATCATATATATCAGCTTTAACAATTAAGATAGCTTGACCTATTCCTGTCGATACTATATTTCTTGCAAACTCCTCCCCAAATTCATCTACTAATGGCGCATTTATAATACATAAATCAAAATCTCTTTCGATTAAAAGTCTTCTAGCTTCTCCACCATTTGTCGCTGTAATAATATCTCCATAGGAGTTTTGAGAGAGCACTTCAGTAAAAAAAGCTATTCCCTTTTTACTGCTCGATACTATTAAAATGTTATCCAATAAATCGCCCCCATTACTATAGCTATAAGTTAGGAATTATTATTAAAACTTATATAGCACCTCACTCTATTTAACTTTAAATTTATAAACTATATCTCCTAACTAAACTATACTTCTTCTAAATATTTTATATATATTCAAAATATTTTCTTTTTACCATTTCTTTATCATTCGCATTTAAATTCTCTCTAAGCTCAATCTCTTTTAACTCAATATATCTATCTAATACTTCTTCTCCTATTATTTCTTTTATAAACTCACTATTTTTAGCAATATTTAATGCCTCTTCAAGACTTTCTGGTAATGTGTCTATATTACTTAGTATTTCCTCACTTGCAGTATATAAATTTTCATTTATTGCCTCTGGCAATTTAATTGAATTTTCAATTCCATAAAGTCCAGCTCCTATAATTAAAGAAAAAGCAATATATGGATTTATAGCTGAATCTGGAGATCTTAATTCTATTCTTGTCTTTTCTCCAGTTGCCGCTGGTATTCTGATTAATTGAGAGCGATTTTGATGAGACCATGATATATATTTAGGTGCTTCAAACTTTCCAAATCTATCATATGAATTAACTAAAGGATTTAAAAATGCAGTTATTTCTTTTGCTTTACTTAGTATTCCTGCTATAAAGCTTTGAACATTTTCTTGCTCCCACTTATTATTATTTTCAAATATATTAGTTCCATTTTTTGATAATGATAAATTTATATGAAGTCCATTTCCACTATTATCTGCTATTGGCTTTGGCATAAAAGAAGCAAAAAGTCCATTTCTTGTTGCTATGGCCTTTACAACTGATTTAAATGTTATAAAATTATCAGCAGCTGTAAGAGAGTCACTATACTTAAAATCTATCTCATTTTGCCCTGGCCCCTGTTCATGATGAGAACTTTCTGGACTTATACCCATTTCCTCTAAACATAGACATATCTCTCTTCTTATGTTTTCTCCCTTATCTATAGGTGCTATATCCAAATAACCACCTTTGTCATGGGTTACCATAGTAGGCTCCCCGTCCTCATCGGTCTTAAATAAATAAAATTCACATTCAGTTCCTATATAAGGTGTGTATCCCTTTGCCATACACTTTTTAATCATATTTCTTAATATATCTCTACTATCATAAATAAATTTTTCTTTTTCCGGTGTTCTTATATCACAAAAAAACCTAACAACTCTTCCCTGCTGTGGCCTCCAAGGTAATACACTCAAAGTACTTGGATCAGGAAATAATAATAAATCTGATTTAGAAACATCTGCAAATCCTTTAATTGCTGATGCATCAAAAGAAACACCTTCTTTAAAAGCTCTTTCCAATTCATTTGGCATAATTGAAATATTCTTTTGAGTTCCAAAAAGATCACAAAAAGCTAAACGTATAAACTTAACATCATTTTCTTTAATAAACTGTAATACTTCTCTAACTGCATATGTCATATCTCTTCCCCCTGTTAATTAAAATATATAATATTTTGTAATGTTTTTGCATTTGCATTAATAGCATAATTCTTATTTATATATATATTCTAACTATATTAAAAATATCTTAATATCTTAAAAAGGCGCTCATCAAATAATTTTTTTGAGTCTATAGTTAATCATAAGAATATTTTATCTTATGATTAATTGATACTTCTAAAAAATATTTGATGAACGCCTTTGTTCATTTTTAACATTATACAACATAATCACTCTTTTATCAATATTTAACATTTTAAAGTATTTTTACTTTTTTTAAAAAAACTATTTACATTTTCAAATTTTAGGCATATAATACTTACATAAACAGCAAAGGCGCTGTGGACTATTAAAATGTCCACGGTGCCTTTTTTCATTTTAAAGGGGGTTATTAATTATGAAAAATATACCGAATCTATTTGGAAGTTTAGTTTTTAATGATACTGTTATGAAAGCAAGATTACCTAAAGAGACTTATAAGGCATTGAGAAATACTATTCAAGCTGGTAAACATCTTGATTTAGAAGTTGCCAATGTTGTTGCAAATGCAATGAAAGATTGGGCTATAGAAAAAGGAGCTACCCACTATACTCACTGGTTCCAACCTATGACTGGAGTTACTGCCGAAAAACATGATAGTTTTATTTCTCCTGACAAAGACGGAAAAATAATAATGGAGTTTTCTGGAAAAGAACTTGTTCAAGGTGAGCCCGATGCCTCAAGTTTCCCATCTGGAGGACTTAGAGCTACTTTTGAAGCTAGAGGATATACTGCTTGGGATCCAACTTCTTATGCATTTATAAAGGATGGTACTTTATGTATACCTACTGCCTTCTGTTCATATAGTGGAGAAGCCTTAGATAAGAAAACTCCAGTTTTACGTTCAATGCAAGCTTTAAATAAACAAGCCTTACGTATATTAAAGCTTTTTGGAAAAGATGAGGTTAAAAAAGTTATTACTACCGTTGGTCCTGAGCAAGAATATTTTCTTGTTGATAAAGAAATGTATGAAAAAAGACCTGATTTAGTTTTCTGTGGTAGAACTTTATTTGGTGCAAGACCTCCAAAAGGTCAAGAAATGGAAGATCACTACTTCGGTACTATTAAACCTAGAGTTTCAGCTTATATGAAAGAACTTGAAGAAGAACTTTGGAAGCTTGGTGTACTAGCTAAAACTAAGCATAACGAAGTTGCTCCAGCACAACATGAGCTTGCACCTATATTTACTACAACTAATATAGCTACAGATCATAACCAACTTACAATGGAACTTATGAAGTCTATAGCTAATAAACATGGTTTAGCATGCTTACTTCACGAAAAACCATTTGCTGGTGTAAATGGTAGTGGTAAGCATAATAACTGGTCAATTTCTACAGATACAGGAGTTAATCTTTTAGAGCCTGGCGATACTCCATCTGAAAATGCACAATTCTTGCTATTCTTATCAGCAGTTATTAAAGCTGTTGATGATTATCAAGATTTACTACGTGTTTCTGTTGCAAGTGCAGGAAATGACCATAGATTAGGTGCTAATGAAGCCCCTCCAGCTATAGTTTCTATGTTCCTTGGAGATGAATTAACAGATATAATTACAGCAATCGAAAATGGTACAAACTATATAGATAAAGGTAAGAGTGAAATGGAAATTGGTGTTCGTGTATTACCTAAGTTCTTTAAAGATACTACTGATAGAAATAGAACTTCACCATTCGCATTTACAGGAAACAAGTTCGAATTTAGAATGCTTGGTTCTACATTCTCAATTGCAGGTCCAAACATTATTTTAAATACTATCGTTGCTGAAGAATTAAGACAATTTGCAGATACTTTAGAAAAGAGTAATAACTTTGATGAAGATTTAAATACTCTTATCAAAAATACAATAAGAGATCATAAGAGAATTATATTTAATGGAAATAATTACTCAGATGATTGGATAGAAGAAGCAGAAAAGAGAGGTTTATTAAACCTAAAAACTACTCCAGATGCTCTTCCTTATTTCATTCATAGTAAAAATATCGAATTATTTACTAAACATCATGTATTCTCTGAAAGCGAATTATATTCAAGATATGAAATTTTAATGGAAAACTACTGTAAAACTATTCATATAGAAGCTTTAACTATGATTGATATGGTTAAAAAATATATAATTCCTTCTGTTTTAAGTTATCAAGGTGAAATTGCAGAAATAGCAAATAGTAAAAAACAACTTATTCCTACACTTCAATGTGAATTAGAAGAAAAATTACTTCATAATCTATCAAGATTAGGTAATTACCTTTATGCAAAACTTGATACTTTAGAAACATCTGTATTAAATGCAAAGAATCATTCTGATTTACTTGAAAGTGCAAAATATTATAGAGAATCAATATTTATCAATATGCAACACTTACGCGGAGTAGTTGATGAACTTGAAACATTAATAGGTAAGGATCACTGGCCTCTTCCTACCTATGGAGAACTTTTATTTAGTGTCAATTAAATAGTCTACTACACAATGGCGTGTACTTTACATTAAGGATTTAATATCTCTTGTAAAGTATACGCCACTTGTTTTTATAAAAATATTAATTTAATAAAAGTTATAAGTTTCTGGAATTACTTCGGAGCTATAATAAAAATAAGCTATTATTAACTATATTATTAACTTAACTCCTAATTCCTAACTTCTAACTATTTTAGGGGGGATATTTATGTATTCAGCATTAGACACAATTTGGACTTTACTTGGAGCAGCACTAGTATTTTTCATGCAAGCAGGATTTGCAATGGTAGAAACAGGATTTACCAGAGCTAAAAATGCAGGAAATATAATAATGAAAAATTTAATGGATTTTGCCATAGGTACTGTTGTGTTTTGGTTTATTGGTTTTGGACTTATGTTTGCAGGTGATGGCTCTATCATAGGTGGAATAGACCTCTTCATACAAGGTGACTACAGTAGTTCAATTCCAACATTTGCTTTTGTTATATTCCAAACTGTTTTCTGTGCCACTGCTGCCACTATAGTTTCTGGAGCCATGGCAGAAAGAACTAAGTTCTCATCTTATTGTATCTATAGTCTAATAATTAGTGCATTTATTTATCCTATCTCTGGACACTGGATTTGGGGTGGTGGATTCTTATCACAAATGGGATTCCATGATTTTGCTGGTTCTACTGCAGTTCATATGGTTGGTGGTGTTGCAGCTTTAATTGGTGCTAAAATTTTAGGTCCTCGTATTGGAAAATATTCAAAGGATGGAACTGCTCATGCTATACCTGGTCATAGCTTAACTTTAGGTGCCTTAGGAGTATTTATTCTTTGGTTTGCTTGGTTTGGATTTAATGGTTGTTCTACTGTTTCAATGACAGGCGATGATTCAATATTATCTGCAAGTACTATCTTCATGACTACTAACATAGCCGCAGCAACAGCTACTGTAGCAGTTATGATAATAACTTGGCTTAGATATAAAAAGCCTGATGTTTCTATGACTTTAAATGGTTCATTAGCTGGACTCGTTGCTATTACAGCTGGCTGTGATATGGTTAATCCTTTTGGTGCTTTCTTTATAGGACTTATCGCTGGTATTGCTGTTGTATTTGCTGTTGAATTTATAGAAAAGAAACTTAAAATAGACGATCCTGTTGGTGCAATATCTGTACATGGTGCATGTGGTGCCCTTGGTACTATATTAACTGGATTCTTTGCTGTTGATGGCGGATTATTTTATGGTGGAGGATTTAAATTCTTAGGTACTCAACTACTTGGTGTTTTATGTGTTATAGCTTGGGTTGCAGTTACTATGACTATTGTATTCCTAGCAATTAAACACACTGTTGGTCTTCGTGTCTCTACTGAAGAAGAACTTGAAGGTCTTGATAAGAAAGAACATGGTCTTGAAAGTAGTTATGCTGACTTTATGCCTATAACATCACCTTTTGCTAATATGGCATTAGCTGAAGGTTCTGCATCTACTGTACCTGATAATATTCCAGTGGACAATACAGACACAATACCAGTGGTTTACAACACATCTAAATCAGATGCTAAATTTACCAAAGTTGTTATCTTAACTAAGCAAGATAGATTTGAGAGATTAAAATTAGCCTTAGATAAATTAGGTATTACCGGTATGACTGTAACTAACGTTTTAGGATATGGAATGCAAAAAGGTTCTACTGATTTCTATAGAGGTGTCCCTTTAGAAGTTACTTTATTACCTCAATTAAAAGTAGAAATTGTCGTATGTAAGATTCCTGTAGATACATTAGTTAAAGTAATTAAAAAAGCTTTATATACAGGTAAAATCGGTGATGGTAAGATTTTCGTTCAAGATGTAGAAAATGTAATAAAAATTAGAACTAATGAAGAAGGATATGATGCTCTTCAAGATGAAGAATAAAATTAATGCCTGTATCCTATGATACAGGCATTAATTTTATTCTTCATCTAACTTTTACCATTTTTTTCTTTATCCTCTTCTTCATTTTTTTGTTCTTGTATTTCATCCTCATTTAATTTATTAAAGGCTTCTAATCTCAATAAATTAGCAAATACACTTATTAAATATGAATTAGCAACATTTTGATAGGCAACTAAATCATTATCTTCTCCTCTATAAGTATTACTCAACTCTTTTGCATATACCCTTTCTGATGCAACTATCCATAGCAATATATATCCTAGTAAAACTAATTTTTGACTAAATAAAAATGCTGCCTCAGAAGTTTCCCCTGTATTATTTCTATCTTGTGCATCTAATATATCTAAATTGGCAGCATATATATAATTTGAATAACCTGCTACCAAAAAAGCAACTCCCACCTTTTCCATATTTCCTAAGCTAACTTCAAGATTTATAATATATTTAACTATTTTCTCTTTTTCATCATTATCTTTTCCGTCATAGCCCCTATTCTTCACCTTAACTCCTAAAAAAGCAATTCATAATATAGTATGAATTTTAAATTTTATTGGTCAATATTATAAATAAAAGCTTTTTTAAATTAACTATTTTATTAGAAACAAAAAAAGAAACTCATTAGAGTTTCTTTTTTTTGGTGGCTTACCGGGGAATCGAACCCCGGACACCTTGATTAAAAGTCAAGTGCTCTACCGACTGAGCTAGTAAACCAAATATGGTGCGTGTTAAGAGATTCGAACTCCTGGCCCACGCCTTAGAAGGGCGTTGCTCTATCCAGCTGAGCTAAACACGCATATGGAGCGGGTAGTGGGAATCGAACCCACCTTTCCAGCTTGGAAGGCTGGAGTATTACCGATATACGATACCCGCAAATCAAAACATTATTAATTTGTAATGTTTTAAAATGGTGACCCCTAGGGGAATCGAACCCCTGTTACCACCGTGAAAGGGTGGTGTCTTGACCGCTTGACCAAGGGGCCTTGCGTATGTCCTACTGACTACTTTTTGTATATTACAGTGTTTTTAGACAAAAGTCAACACTATTTTAAAATTTTTTTTATATTTTTTATGTAAACATTTAAATATGAGTTACTTTACCAAATTCTTCTTGAGTATCTATATCAAGTAATTCAATTTCATTATTAACATTTACTATCTTTAAATCATTTAAATGCCCCTTGACTATTTTTTTTCCACCACTATCTCCTTCTAATGATAATAATTCATTAATATATCTTTTTGAAAAGATAACTGGATTACCTTTATTCTTTCCATATCCAGCACAAACTATACCTTTATCTCCATTAATAAAATTATCTATTACTGAATTTAGACTTTCTATTGATATAAATGGTTGATCACAAACCATAAACATATATCCATCAGCATCTTTATCAAAATTTATACCTAATTTTATAGAACTAGAAATTCCTAAACTACTATTATTATTCATAACAACATTAATATTAGTATTTAATAAAGCTTCTTTTATTTCTTCATATTGAGTTACGCATATTATTTTATTTACTTTTAAATCAAGTACTTTTTCAACTATATGCATATATATTGGCTTATCTTTATAAATTGCCAATAATTTATTTCCATTAAACCTTTTACTATTTCCTGCAGCTAGAAGTATTAAATTAATCGCCATCACTCATCCCTCTATATCTAAATTGTTCGTTAGGTAAGAGTGAAAAAATGAAATATTTATTTTCCAGAAAACGTGAAATTTTCACCTAGAATTAATATTTCATTTTTTCTTTTTTCACATAACTACTTATAGCATTGCACCTTGCAATTTATGTGTTTTGCTACATATTGTATGAGAAGTCATTAACTTTTAAGGTTGTATTCCGGTTCATCAAGTGGAAGAGAAAATATTAATGATATTACCAGAAAGAATATTGTAATTAAGTTTTAGAATTTAATTGTTTTTGGAGGAAAAAGAGCGTTAAGAAGCTGAGGGAATGAAATGACTTTCGAAGCTTTAGCTCTTTTTCTAGAAAAAACAATATAAATTCTTAACGCAAATCACATAAATTCTTGGAGGTTATATCATTAATTTTTCGGTTCCATGTGACGAACATTATTTCTAATCATCCCCATAACTATTTTTTCTGATGTTATCGGTAATGTTCTTATATTAACCTTAGTTGCATTATATACAGCATGAGCTAACGCTGGAGATGGTGTATTAATAACAATCTCTCCTATAGACTTAGCTCCAAATGGTCCTGTTTGTTCAAAGCTTGATTCAAATTCGACTCTAATATTACCAACATCAAGTCTTGTAGGTATCTTATATTGAAGGAATGAATCATTTCTCATCTTTCCTTTTTCAGTATAAGTTATATCTTCATAAAGTGCCATTCCTATACCTTGAGCTATTCCACCTTCTGCCTGAATTCTTGCCAAATTAGGATTAACAACAGTTCCACAGTCTACAACTGCAACATAATCAATTATATCCACTTTACCTGTTAACTTATCCACTTCTGTTTCCACAATTCCTACCATAAATGGTGGAGGTGAAACTTCTGAATAATGTGACTCACTTTCGCTTATAGTTCTAAATCCACCAACTAAAGTGTTATTAGCTATATCAACTAATGTTATTTCTTTCTCATCAATTACTGAAAATACCTTTTTACCATCAAACTCTAAATTTTCAATTGGACAATTTAATGATTTTGCAGCCTCTTCAATAATTCTCTTTCTCATTTTTTCACAAGTTTTAATAACAGCTCCACCTGTTATATAAGTTGTACTAGATGCATATGAACCTGTATCATATGGACTTTGATCTGTATCAACACCATGCACAATAATATTATCTATATCACAATCTAAACAATCAGCTGCCATTTGTGCTAATATTGTATCACATCCTGTTCCCATATCAGCAGCACCAATCATTAATGTATAGAATCCATCATCATTAAGCTTTATTTCAACTGCAGCTGTATCCACTGATGATATACCTGACCCTTGCATAGCCATAGCTACACCAACAGATCTTACTTTTCCATTTCCCATATCTCTACATGGATATTTATTATCCCAATCAATCATTTCCTTAGCTCTCGATAAACATCTATCTAAAGCACAGCTATTTGCTTGTTCGTTATAATATGCAGGCATTATTTGTCCTTCAGCAACCATATTCATTTCTCTTAACTTAATAGGATCAATATTAAGCTTGTCTGCTAATTCATTTACAGCTGATTCTAATGCAAATAACCCTTGAGTAGCTCCATAACCTCTATAAGCTCCTGCTCCCATAGTATTAGAATAAACAACATCATATTCAAATTTATATGCTTTTGCTCCATTATAAAGAGGCATTGATTTATGTCCTGATAAACCTACAGTAGTTGGTCCATGATCTCCATATGCACCTGCATTAGATAAAGTATACATATAAATAGCCTTTATTATACCATTTTCATCTGCACCTAATTTAACTTTAATCTCCATTTCATGTCTTGGACTACCGTTAGTCATACTTTCTTCACGAGTATAAACCATTTTAGCAGGCTTTCCAGTCTTCATTGTAACTATAGCTGGGAATATTTCTGCAACAACGCTTTGCTTTGCCCCAAATCCTCCACCTATTCTCGGCTTAATTACTCTTATCTTAGATTTTGGAATATCTAAAGCATTAGCTAATATACGTCTTACATGGAAAGGAACTTGAGTTGCACTTGTTATATTTAATCTTCCATATGTATCAAGCTCTGTAAATGCTCTAAAAGTTTCCATCATAGCTTGGCTATTAGCTTTAGTATGATAAGTTTGTTCTATTATATGAGCACATTTACTTAATTCTTCATCCACATCACCATAAGTAAAATCGCCTTTTGAGCATATATTTCTATTTTTATCTGCATTAACCCAATCATTTAAAACAACAAAATTTTCTTCTGGATGAACTATAACTTTATTATCTAAAGCTTCTCTAAAATCTAAAACTGCTTCTAAAACTTCATATTTAACTTTAATTAAATTTAATGCTTTATTAACAGCCTTTTCATTTTCACCAGCAACTATAGCAACTGGATCTCCAACACATCTAAGTCTTTTATCTAAAATTAATCTATCATATGGACTTGGTTCTGGATAAGATTGTCCTGCAGTTGTAAATCTCTTTTGTGGAACATCCTTATATGTTAATATACATTCTATTCCTGGTACTTTACTTGCTATAGTTGTATTTATATCTTCTATTAAAGCATGTGCATGAGGACTTCTAAGCACTTTAACTATTAAACAATTACTTGGTGCTATATCATCTGTATAAACTGGCTTACCAGTAAGTAATGACATAGCGTCCTTTTTTCTTATCCCCTTATTAACGTATTTCATCTTTAGTCCTCCTTTTTAGCTGCCAAGAAATTTTTAATTGCTCTTAATTGACTCATATAGCCTGTACATCTACAAAGATTACCTGCTAAATAATGTTTAATTTCATCTTCAGTAGGATTCTCCAACTCTTTCTTCATAGCTAATACATTCATCACAAACCCCGGGCTACAGAATCCGCATTGCTCTGCACCTTGGTCTGCCATAAAAGCTCCGAATTCTTCTGCTTCTTCTTTTAACCCTTCAAGAGTAGTTACTTTCTTGCCATTTGCCTTCATCACAAGAGTACTACATGATAAAACAGGCTTTCCATCTAAATGAACAGTACATAAACCACAATTAGCAGTTTCACAACCTCTTTTTACACTTAAAAAGCCTTTACTTCTTACATAATCAATTAATAACGTATCTGCTTCTACATTATCTTGAAAAAGTTTATTATTTATCCATAGTTTAATTTCCATAGCTTCCTCCTGTAATTTCACTTATTGCTCTATTTATAAATACTTTAGCAAGTATTTGTCTATATTCTTTACTTCCTCTCATGTTACTATCAAATTTAACATTTTTCATAACATATTCAACTACTTCATCAACTTCATTTTGAGTTGGAATCTCACTTAAAAGCTCTGCTGCATTTACATTCATAGCCTTTTGTGGTCTAGCTCCAATTACTATATTCCATCTATTATTTAACCTTGATACTGCAACTGCTAAAGTAGGAATATCAGTTGCACTATTTCTATGAGTTAAATATGCAGTTTTTCTATTATCTTTCTTTATTATAATTCTTACTAAAATATCATTATCATAAGGCATATCTCTATATTCAGAAAGTGGAATAATTCCTCCATTAAATAGTTCTACATATGTCTCTAATGATAAAAGTGCTGTTAATATATCTGAAAATCCAAATCTTGAATAAACACTTCCACCAATAGTTGCGCAATTTCTAAATTGAACACCCACTATATGTATAACTGATTTTGCTATTATCCCATCAAAATAAGAGTTTAAAGACTCATTAGTTTCTAATTGTCTTAATGTGCACATACACCCTATCTTAAAGCATTCTTCATCTTCTTCAATTTTATCTAAACCTAATGTTGATAAATCGATAGCAGTTTGGATATTTCTCCCTCCCATTTTTAGCCAACCTATTCCACCTAATACAACATTATTCTTTTTTTGATTTAATTCATAAGCTTGCTCTAAACTCTCTGCTACTACATAATTTCTAATCGTAAACAACTTTCTTTCCTCCTATAAACATAACAAAGAGGCTATATCTAATTATCCGATATACGCCCTCTTCATAAAAATTTTATGCATTTACTGCTTCAATTTTCTCTTTATCTTTTGGTAATACTAAATTTAATATAGTTGCTATAACGAAGGTCATTATTATACCATTTTGTGCAAATATATTACTAACCCAAGTTGGTAATTCTCCTAAAGCCTCTGGAACATTTCCTATTCCAACACCTATACCTATAGCTAATGCAACTATTAAACTATTTCTACCATCTAATTTTTCTCTAAATAATGACTGTAATCCACTTACAAATATCATAGCAAACATTATAACTGCTGCTCCACCAAGTACTGATTGTGGCATTACTGAAAGTATTGCACTTAATTTTGGGAAAAATCCTGCTAAAATTAAGAATACAGCACCTGTCATAATAACAAATTTATTTACAACTTTAGTTACAGCAACAAGTCCAACATTCTGACTAAATGAAGTATTTGGAGCAACTCCAAATATAGCTGCTATAAAGCTTGAAACACCATCTGCAACAACTCCACCTGATAGCTCTTTGTCAGTTGCTTCTCTATCAAGTCCCCCCACTGCTATTGCAGAAATATCTCCAATTGTTTCTACTGTAGTTGCAATATACATTATTGCCATTGAAATAATTGCATCTAATCTAAATTCGAATCCCATAGCAAATGGTCTAGGTAAACTTATCCATGCAGCTTCTTTTACAGCTGTAAAATCAACCATTCCCATTACTATTGATAATATGTATCCAATTATTATTCCTATTAAAATAGCTGATGTTTTTATAAATCCCTTAGTAAAATTTTGTAATATTATTATTACTAAAATTACTACTGTTCCAACTATCAAATGTTTTGGTGAACCAAAATCAGCTGAACCAGATCCACCAGCAAAATATTTAATTCCTACTGGAAGTAATGAAAGTCCTATTGAAATAACAACTAAACTTGTTACTATAGGCGGAAATAATTTTCTTAATGGCTTAATGAAGAATCCTAAAACCATCTCTAACAATGCTCCAACTAACGAAGCTCCCATTATTGCTGAATATCCATAAGTTGTACCTATAGCATTTTGAGTTCCTATAAATCCTGAACTTGTCCCCATAACCACAGGCAATCCACTTCCTACTTTAAAAAATGGATATAATTGAATTAATGTTGCAACACCTGCCACAAACATTGAATTTTGAATTAACATTGATTTTGTTTCTAAAGGAATATCTAAAAGTCCGCATACTATAATTAACGGTGATACATTTCCTAAAAACATTGCTAATACATGTTGAATCCCCAATGGAATAGCTTGTTTTAAAGGTACCCTTCCTTCTAACTCATAAATACTTCCAACTTTCATTACATGTCCCCCTAAAATAATAAACTTCCTACGAATAATATTTGTTTTATTTAATTTAATATACGTATTTTTATATGATGATTTTATCATATATTTCATATTTTGTGAACATTTTTATTTATATTTTTACATATTTTTCGTATTTTTATTATTATAAGCTTTATACCATACAAAAAAACAAAAAGAAAAGGTAAAATTTCTAAAAACTACTTACCCTTTCCTTTTATAATAAATCATTATAATTTACAATATAATTTTCGTATTTACTCTATATATTCAAAAAGAACTTTTATTGTTCCTCCACATGCCATTCCTAATTTTGCAGCTACTGTATTAGATAAATCATAAGTTTCAATATGTGATGTCTTTTCTTGCATTACTTCTATTGCCTTTTGATATGCTACATTTTCAACAATACCACCACCAATAGTTCCAATAAAGCTCCTATCATTTTTAATAAGCATCTTAGCATCAACTCCTCTTGGTGATGATCCTCTCTTATCTAAAATACTAACTAAAACTTTGCCATATTTATCACAAACAATCTCTTTTAATATTTCTTCATCAATACTTGATATATTCTCATTATTCTTTTCCTGAATAATTTGTGCCATAATACTTACCGCTATTTCAGCTGGAGTCTTAGCCCCTATGTTAATACCAATTGGAGCATTAACCTTATTTATATCCTCTGTATTATATCCCTTCTCCAGTAATTGTCTTATAGAATTGGCTACTTTTGCTTTACTTCCTATCATTCCCAAATATCTAAATTCATTTCTTAATATTTTTTCAACACATTCTTGATCAGCTCTATGCCCTCTTGTAACAACAACAAAATACGAATTTTTATTAAACTCTATATTACCTAATGCATTAGTAAAATTATCACATATTACATTATCAACCTCTGGGAACCTTTCTTTATTTGCAAACTCTTCTCTATCATCTATAACAGTTATATTAAAATCTAACATTTTTGCCATACCTGCTAATGATAAAGCTATATGCCCTCCTCCACAAATTATAAGATTAGGCTTTGATATAATATGCTCTATATTAATTTCAATATCATCATTTATTTTTACTATTTTCCCACACTCATTAAAATTGATTTTATCTATAATCTCATTATAAAACTCTATGTTTTCTTGTTCTTCAATTATTATTTCGTTATCAACTTTTAATATCTTTTTTCCCAGATGCTTATCCTTTTTATCTTTAACAATAGTTGCTATATAGATATTTTTATTATTATCTAACTCTTCTTTTACCCTTTTATAAAATTCCCTATTCATATTTTCACCTCTTGTAAATTTTGTATATATTTATATTTTATATAAATTTCAATTTATTTCTATAAAAAATAGTATATTGATTTTTTGCTAAATTAACTTCCCATTTCTCTAACTATAAGTAACTTGTTATTTAAATTAGTCATATAATAATATAGCTTATATCAATTATTCACCTTTAAACAAACATATTCATAAATTAAAATGTATGAAACTTTATATATTATTTCAAGGGAGGTTTACTATGAGAGAATTGTCATTATCATATGCAGATGCCAACTCTGGCAATAATGCTAGTACTATAGGTTGGATTAATTTTGGTAATATTTTTTAAATCCTGGTGAAATCTTGACAGGATTGTATGTAAGACTTTTTGATGGGTCTATCTTATCATTTGATTTGAAAAATGATTCTAATACTGATACTGGATTTGCCTTAAGATCTACTTCAGTTCCAGTAACATCAGATAGTAATTTTGGAGTATTGGGTTATACAAATATTTCTGGAAATATTGCACTAATAAAAACACCTTTACCTACTAGTGTAGAAGGTGAATACTCCGCTTTATTTACATTATCAAATATATCATATTTAAGTTCTTCCGGTACTCCTATCTCTAGGTTTACATTAAATGTTGTAGATTTATATAATTTAAATTCATCTGAGGATCCAAGCGGGGACTCCCAACAATATATTACTAATAGATATTCGTCTACATCAGCAAATACTACCTTCAAGTTTTCATACATAATAGCATGATTAGTTGATACAAATGTTAATGGTGTAGAAATAATTTCATCTCCATCATTCCATTTATTTTGTATTTTAAAAACCTTAACTGCCAAATGAAGAGCTGCTGTATCAGAATTTAGAAAATGAGCATTGTTTAGCCCTGTATATGCCTTCCACTTCTCTTCAAATTCAACTGTTTTATATCCTATTCCTGTCCATCCCTTTTCAAGACATTCTTTAATTTCATCTAAACATTCATCTATTCTAAAGGTAGGAACAAATAATTGTATTGCCATATCTACTCCTTATTTTTACTCATTAGAAATATTACATTTAATATCATTTTATGCTAATATTTTTGTATAGTTCCCAATAATCAAAAAACTTCGTCCTAAAATATAGGACGAAGTATATCTATAAATAGTTATATATCTTTATTATAAATTTATTTATCTAAAACATATCCATAAGCTCTTACTTTACCATCTCCCTTTTCAAGATAAACACCTTGAATTTCTGGTGCAAATCCTGGGAATCTATTAATTCCCTCCTCTAAAATTGAAAAATACTTTTGAGCTACAGTATTCCATCTTTCACCCGGTACTACACAAAATACCCCTGGTGGATAAGGAAGAGCTCCTTCTAATGCAATTTCTCCAACTATATCGCTTAGGGGAACTAACTTAGCATTATTTCTCTTAAGCTCAACATTAGCTTCATTAGGATTCATAACATACTCTGGAAGTGAATCTCTTCTAAATAGTAACTTTTGATAAGTCTTTGCATCATTCTCCTTATAAAAATCATGCATTTCTTGACATAATCTTCTTATTGTATATCCATTGTATCTTTCTTCATTTTTAGCATAAAGCTTAGGTAATACTTCACTTAATGGAGCATCTTCCTCTATAAGCTTTTCAAATCTTACAAGATGATCTACAAGCCCTTTCATTTTTGAAGTACTTTCTGCTGGCGTTAATAAGAATAATATAGAATTTAAATCATTCTTTTCTGGTACAACTCTATGATCTCTTAAATAATTTGCTAAAATAGTTGCTGGAATTCCAAAATCCTCATATTCACCAGTTTCTACATTTATTCCTGGAGTTGTTAACATAAATTTATTAGGATCTACAAAATATTGATTTTCTCCATATCCTTCAAATGAATGCCACTTTTCTCCTGGATAGAACTTAAAGAATTCAATATTATTAGCTATTTCTTCTGTATCATAATCTTGCCATGGTTTTCCCTTAACTACTGGTGGAATAAATGGCTTTAATAATGTACATCTTTCTAAAACATCTTTTCTAGCTTCAACTCCAACCTTTATACAATCAGCCCAAAGTTTCTTTCCAGCTTCTCCATCTTGCATTCTTGCATTAACATCTAAAGCTGCAAATAATGGATAGAATGGACTTGTTGAAGCATATAACATATAAGCATTATTAAAACGCTTATGATCTACATAACGCTTTTGTCCTCTAAGATGGCTATCCTTTTTATGAATTTGAGATGTTTGTGAAAATCCTGCTTGTTGCTTATGTATAGATTGTGTAACTAATATTCCTGGATCATCTGGTTTTAAATCTAATAATAATGGAGAACAATCTCTCATCATTGGTATAAATTGTTCATATCCAACCCAAGCTGAATCAAATAAAATATAATCGCATAGATGTCCTATTTTATCAACAACTTGTCTTGCATTATATATAGTTCCATCGTAAGTACCAAGCTGGATAACAGCCAATCTAAAAGGTCTTTTTTCTTTAGCTTTTTCACTATCAACCTTAGCTGCTTCACTTCTTAAATAATCTTCATTAAAACAATGAGCATCTATTCCACCAATAAATCCAAATGGATTACGTGAAGTTTCTAAATATACAGGTTTACCTGCACTTGAAACTAAAGCTGAATTATATATTGATTTATGATTATTTCTATCAAATAAAACTAAATCTCCAGGAGAAACTATAGCATTTATAACTACAGAATTAGATGTACTTGTTCCATTCATTACAAAATATGTTTTATCAGCATTATATACTTTAGCTGCATAAGCTTGAGCTGACATTGCTGGGCCTTCATGTATTAATAAATCTCCTAAATCAACATCTGCATTACATATATCTGATTTAAATATATTCTCTCCAAAGAATTCATACATGGCTCTTCCAGCTGGGTGTTTAACAAAATATTGCCCACCTTGATGGCCTGGACATGCAAATTGTAAATTTCCTCTTCTTGAATATTCACTTAAAACATCAAAGAATGGTGGTAACATTTCTTCTTCATATTTATCAGCAGCTGAATTTAATTCTTTACTAAATGTTTCTTCATCTAATTCACCAATATTTATTATCTTATCTACCTTGTTCTTAATATCATTACTAATATTATTAGTTTCAGCTAAAACAAATATTGATATTCCAAACCTTGTATCATATATGTCATTTATACTTTCTATATCACATTCATTAACTACAGCTGCTGCTACATCAGTATAATCTGTTGTACCAACTTCTACAGTTTCTCTATCTGTGAAAAAGTAATTTCTAGTTCTTTCAGTACAAGCAATCTTTAATGATTTCATGCCTTTTCCCCCTATCTTTTTAGTCTATATATCTATAATTTACATAATTAATAAAATATATTATAAATATATCTTATTAATTAATATCCTAATTATATAGTTAGCTTATTTTAATGTAAATGATATAATAATAATAATAGTAAAAAAAGTTCATATTAATTCTATAAAAATATTACCTTTATAAATAAAAATAGATAGATGATTTCTTAAACTACTCCTGTAAATTATAAAAGAATAGTTAAAATCATCTATCTATTTTATATTAATTATTCACATACTGTCTTTTTATCTTTTTAGATGTTGTCTTATCAAATTCAGTCTCTCTTATACTAACTTTACTAATTCTTTTGTAGCTTGGTAATTCAGAGTTATATACATCAATAATATTTTGAATTTCCTCCTCAATATTTTTAACTTTTCTTTTACTTAAATAATCGTAATCTGGAAATATTTCAGCTTTAATCACATTTTTATCTTCACTAACAACTATCTCTTTTACCATTCTATTAATTGATAATCCATTTTCAAGTTCTTCAGGAGATACATTTTCGCCGTTAGATAAAATTATAAGATTTTTTCTTCTACCAGTTATATATAGATAATTTTCTTCATCTATATACCCCAAATCTCCTGTTTTTAGATATCCATTAACTAATGTTTCTTCTGTCTCCTTAGGCATTTTATAATATCCCATCATAACACTAGGTCCTTTAACGCAAATTTCACCATCTACAACTTTAACCTCACAACTGGATATTAATTGTCCTACAGATTCTCTCTTTACTTTTCCTGGTAAATTTGTACTTATTACCGGTGAGCACTCAGTCATACCATAACCTTGTATTATATCTATCCCAAATTCCTTAAATCCATCAATATACTTTGGATTTAAATATGCACCACCACTATAAATAGTTTTTAAATTTCCTCCTAAAGCTGCTTTTGCAACAAGCTTTTTAGGTAGCATAACACTTGAATCAATAAGCTTATTATATAAACCCTCTATTACCATTGGTACAAGGCACATAACTTCTGGCTTAAACAACTTCAAATTTTTAGAAAATCTTATTACTGAATCATTTATACAAATGCAAAGACCACAGTATATTCCCTTTAAAATATCCATTGTAAAACAAAAAACATGATTTATAGGTAATACTGTCATAGAAACTGTTCCTGGCTTAAGCTTCATATCAAAAGCAGTTGCATTATCAGCAAGATTTTTATGATTAAGCATTACGCCTTTACTTTTCCCCGTAGTTCCTGAGGTAAATATTATTGTACTAAGCTTTTCATTATCAATATCTCCTTCAAAGTTTCCTCTGTTAGCAGCCATTAATTCATTTAATGATAAAGTAAAATCAGTATGAAGTTTTTCTGACATTGAGATTATATACTTTACTTTAGGACACTTTTCTTTAATTACATTAGCTACATCAACTCTATTATTATCATATATCAATATTTCAGAATCTGATCTTTCTATAAGCTCACATACATCATTTACTGGCAACTTATCATCTATAGGAACAATTACCCCTCCTGAGTTTACAACTCCAAAATAACTAACAATCCAGGCGTAAGAAGTAGATCCTATTATTGCTACATGCTTACCTAACATATTTAATGATTTTAATCCGTTGCTTACTGTTTCACTATCATTTTTTAAATCATTATAGCTTCTTGTTTCTACTTGATTTTTGCTTATTTTATATTTAAATGCTACACTATCACCATAATTTTCCGCTGCATAATTAATTATGTCTTTCATATTTTTAATATTATTCATAATTATCCTCCCAAGCTACAGATATTATATATTCTTTATCATCTATCTTTATTTTTTCTTGGTTAAAACTAAATCCATTTAAATTACAACTTATATTTTCTTCTCTTTTATTATTACTTAGAATCTTATCATTTATATAAAACTCTATATTTTTCATTCCATAAGATAAGCCAAATCCCTTAACCTTTAATAAAGCTTCTTTTAACGTCCATATTCTAAAAAAATACTCTTCTTTATTATTTAAAGATACTAATTTTGATAATTCTAATTCTGTTAAGGATTTTTTCACTACAAACTTATTAACTTCTTTTATATCTTCAATATCGATACCCACATTTCTTTTACTTATTATACAAACAACAATATTATTACAATGACTAATACTAAAATAAAAAGGACTATTTTCTAAATAAGGCTTTCCCCTCAAGCCATATTTATATTTCAAGTCCTCTTTCTTAAAATGAAACCTTTTTATTAACTTTTCTTCTAACAAACTAAAAGCAGCCTCATGAAGTTCTTTATTCTGTTCTGATTTTGAGATATTTTTATCTATGAAAATTTTTTTATACCAGTACATTTTCTTCAGTAAAATTACTTATATAATCTAATAAATCTGCAATTGAAACAAGTTTAAGCACTTCTTTTTCATCCACTTCTAAATCAAACTCTTCTTCTATTTCACCAATAATACTCATAAGCTCATAAGAATTTAACCCTAAATCTTCAGCTAATCTTGTTTCTAATGTAACTTCTTCCAAGTTTGTATCTATATATTTACTTAATATTTTTTTTATCTTATCAAATACCATAATACCCCCTAAAATTAAACACTTTCTATTATTTCACCAACACTCTTATATGGATTATTAATGCCTTCAAACAATATTTTACAGATATAATAATACATATACTCTAATTTCTCTGGTGTAACTTTTCCTGTTTTATACTCAAAATTAAAGCTTAATCCATTATCATTAGCTCTATGCATTACTGTCAAATACAATGTATGAGCACAAGCCCCATTTGAATACCACTTAGTTTTATAATCAATCTTACTTAAATCTACAGTTTGTCCTGACTTCAGTTTTGCATCTTTCATAGTTAATGGTTGATATGTTAAACTAAATGGCTCATAAGTTTGCCCAGGTTGATTATTATAAAATTTAGTTCTATATGTTAAATAATCAACAGGATTAAAATTAGCATGACGGAATAAATTATTTTGAGCTTCCCTTATTTTTTCTATACCATCCATAAAAGTTTCATTTTTATTAACAATAGTTCTACAAGGGAAACAATGAATTCTTGTACCTCCACTTCTCTTTTCAGCTATTGTAGCTCTTCTTGCAATTGAACTCATTATTGAAACATCATCTTGATAATTAAACTTTTGAAGGTATGTTCTAATTCCCATTATTAGTAAGCAAACCATAGGAACTTTATTTTTTTCACAGAACTCTAATAATCTATGTGATGGATACTCCTCTAAATTAAATACTGTAATATTGGCATCAACATCATTACTAACATTAGTAACATTTCTTATATTATCATTACCTCTTTTACGCCTTTCTTCTAATAATCTTTCTATTCCATTAATATCATTATAAATAGGTTCTGATTCTTCAATTAAGTTTTTAAAAAATTGTATATCTCTTTCCTTAGCCTTTGAATTTGCTTCATACTCTAAATCTTTTTCTAACTGCTTTATATATGAATACATTTCTTTTGGATACTCTACACCTTCATATCTCTTATTACAGTAAATTTCAATTATATCTCTGAAAAATACTATTATAGATTGTGCATCCATAGTCATATGATCAACTAATAAATAAATACCTTTATAGTTATCTGGAGTAACAATCATTACTACTCTATTTAGCGGCGAATCTTCTCTTTCAAATGGTGTTTCTGTCCATTCTCTCATTTTTGCTTCCGCATCTTCCATTCTCCAATTAGAGAAATCAAAAAACTCAATATCCCTTTCTTCTCTATCCGCTACATATTGCATTACATTACCTTCTGAATCTGTAATAAGTCTAAGTCTCATAGACTCACATCTTGAATAAGCTTCATATATTGCCTCTTTTAAAATGTTAAAGTCAATATCTTCTTTTATAGTTAAACTTGTACCTATATTTAATACTTGCTTTTTAGGACAATATTTTAACGTGTAAAAGTGTAGTTTTTGAGCTGCTGTTAATGGATATAATTTTTTATTGTTAACTTCATTAAACATTAATTTTCACTTCCTTATCACACAGATATCTTTTTATAAAATCATCAACTTTTTTTTCATACTCTTGTTGCTCCTTATAGTAAGCTTCAGCATGACCTGCTCCCTTTACTATAAATATGGCCTTTGGCGATGCACAATTTTCATATATTCTTTCACTCATACTACAAGGTACAAATGTATCATTATCTCCATGTATCAATAATATTGGTACTTTTGCCTTCTTAACTTCTTCAGCTGCATTACATTGATCTAAGGTATATCCAGCTAACCTTTTAGTCATTCTGCTGGCTATATTAATAATAGGAAATGGTGGTATATGATACATACTTTTTAAAACATCACTAAATACCTCTGCTGGCGAAGTAAATGCACAATCAGAAACTATACCTTTTACATTAGTAGGAAGATCTAAACCTGATGCCATTAATACTGTTGCTCCTCCCATAGATGTACCGTGCAATAATATCTCACAATCATCACCAAATAACTCAATAACATATTTAATCCAATTCATAAGATCATTTCTATCTAAACATCCAAATCCAATATACTTACCTTCGCTTGCGCCATGCGCTCTAGCATCTATCATGAGAATGTTAAAATCCCTCTCTAAATAAAATCTAGATATTGCAGCATAATCACTTATCCCCGCAGTACTTGAATACCCATGCAAACAAATAACTATTTTTTTAGAATTTTCTTTAGGAAATAATATACCATGTAGTTTTAAGTTATCATCAGATTTTATATAAAGATCTTCATGCTCTTGTTTTATAAGCCAATCCTTTTTCTTCTTGATTTCAGGAATATATTTAACCCAATCTGTTCCTGACATCTTTTTAGTTCTTTCAACATCAGCCCTTCCCCTTATTAAAGTTCTTTTTAATAAATATGAGGCTATTGTTACTTCTGTTGCTGCTAAACATACTATTCCACCAATTATTAATTTTTTACTCAATTTACACCTCTCAATTAGTGAAGTTTTGGCCAAAATTTACTTATATTTTTTATTAATTTGAAACATATTTTCATCATCTAATATATCTGCTACAGCATAATCATATTGTCTTAACTTTTGTGTTGCCATTTCTAAACTATTTATTGTATCTCTAATCTTCTTCTTTATATACTCTCTATATTTACACATTAACTCTCTTCTTTCAGCTATAGTTTCATCGCCCTTTAAATATAAATCGATATATTCCTTTATATTGGAAATTGGCATATCAATATCTCTAAGATTTATAAGCATTCTGATCCACTCTAAATCCTCTTCAGTATATTTTCTCACACCATTTTCATCTTTTCTAACAAATGGTGTTAATCCTTCTTTGTCATAATATCTAAGAGTATATATTGAAATATTAAGTTTTTTTGATGCATCTTTTATTAAATATTCCATTTTATTCCCCCTGTAAATTTATTATAAATGCTAGAGTGCACTCTATGTCAAACACTACATTACGACACTATATACTTAGAAAATTTTAAATTTTTCATATTTACCTAAAAATATACAAAATATTTATTGCAATTTTGTCATCTAAACCTTTACTTGGTTAATTAAATATTTTTAAAATTTTAAAATTTATTTTTAATCGTATATAAGAAGAAGATTATAAGTGTAAAATTCATAAAATGATTAAAGGACAAGCAAACGCTCATCCTTTTTATATAATCATACTGCATTAATATTCCTATTGGTTTGTCATCATTATAAATAGCATGTACTTTGCTATTATATTCCCTATATGCAAATGCTCTTGCCAGTATTGTATTATTAGAAGGAACAAATTTTTCTTGTTCTTCTTTAACTCTCAACTTATTAAAAATACGCCAATTATCAGGATTAATAGAAGAAAAATAAACAGCCATAAATACCCCCATAAAATAAGCTTAATACTAAATTTAATATTATCTTATCACTCCTTACCTCAAATTTCCATAAAACTCTACATTCGTGAACTTTAAATTAATTACTAAAACTTGAATTTGATATAGCTTATCTTTACCTTCTATTATTTATTGTCAGTTTTCTTTTGAAACTCTTCATTATCAATTATAAAACGCTCATGTATTCCTTCACCAATTTTTCCACCTTCATCGAAGGCTTCAACTTTGAATACAAGTCTTCTTCTATCTACTTCAATTAACTCACTTTTCGCAGTTACTTCCATTCCCATAGGTGTACTAGATAGATGTTTTACATTCATAAGTGTCCCAACACTACCTTTCCCCTCTTCTAATTCATTTTGAATACTTTTATAAGCAGCTTCTTCCATAAGTGCAACCATAGAAGGTGTTGCATATACATTTAATTCTCCACTTCTTAAAGTCTTTGCAATATTGTTTTCATTTACAGTATCCTTAGCTTCACCAATTATTCCTATATTAATCATTTTATTTCCTCCTACTGCTATAAAATAATTTTATCTATAGTTATATTTTAAAATTTTTCCTAAGTTCCTTTATTTTTTATATTATAATAATTTTTTCAAAACTGATCTATAATATGATCATACATAGACATAATCCATTGAATTATATCATTATAATCTGTACCTTTAACCTCTAATATTTCTTTAGCGTATGGCCTAAAAATATCTTCAAGAAATTCTTTTTTTAAATTTCCTGCGAAAGGTTTATCTACTAATTCACTTTTTAATTGCCTTACAATATATTTTAATATATCTTCTGAGTTTCCATAAACAGTTACATACTGTAAATTGTTATTAAACTTAACACTAGAAAATAGACTTAATCCATTATCATATAATCTATACAACTTTACATATGAATTAATTTTATAAAATCCAAAGTTAGTAAGATTTCTATCCATTTGTCTAGTTAATATATCAAATAAAAACATTCTTAAAAAGTCAATTCTTACTCTTTTATCAATATCTTTAAGTACTAAATTTTTATATATTACTTCAATATTCCTACTATCCGTATTTAAGAAAGCATCTGCATGAATCAAATCTATATTTTCATCTATAAAAGATAAACTCAATCCATTTCCAAGATATTTTGCTTCTGCACAATTTACTCCTAAACTTCTAGCAATTAAATAACAAAGTTCCTCAGCTATTCCATCATATGTATTATGTTGAAGTGAATGTTTTAAGATAGCTAAATTACCATTAACTCTTACGATAGATTTTTCACATGCACCTATAAGATTTATATTATTATAACTTTTATTTATATTTAAATATTTTTTATATAAATCAACTTCAGGTATTTCTTTATCTATTGTTAATAATAAATCCCATGGGCTATTATCAAACTCATTTTCTGATATCCATAGTCTATCTTTAACATTCATTCCTTTTGTCTTTAAGAATAATTCCCAATACCACATAGAACCACTATCATCAATATTAAGTGATTTTAATATTTTATTTAACCCAACTTGTGCATTAGGTCTAACTCTATCTTTAATCCATTCTATTAATTCATTTCCAACAATAGTATTCTTAATATGTTTATCAAAGAATAAATCAGGTCTTAATATTTCTAATTGCTTTGGTATATTACTTTCTACTGTTAATAATCCAACAGTTATATCATGATATTTCAAATATAGTATTTTTTCCTTCACCTAATACACCTCAAACTTTTTCAATCATTAATTTCATTTACCTATATTATATCATATACTTAACTAATTTATATAAAGCTTGTTGTTAAATCAATTTCTATTATAACACCCTTAAAAACTTCAAGCATTTCGCCTTCAGTAGCACATTCAATAACCAGTTAATTACCTTATATATTATCTATATAGAATTAATTTATTTTGCGTATTTTATTAGATTCCCTAAATACAAAAATTCCCCAAGACCTAGTCTTGGAGAACATAAAACACACTTTAATATTTAATTATATTAAGCCTATTTATTTATTCTATTACGAAATGCGCACTTAAATTCTAAATTCAATCTTCGCTTCACTTGATTTCATTAAGAATTTAATGCCTCTTCGTAAGTCTAACAACTGTCTCAGCATGCGGAGTATTTGGGAACATGTCTTTAACTGTACTCTTATCAACTTTATATCCATTAGCTAATAATACATCTAAGTTTTCAACCATTGTCTTAGGATTACATGAAACATAAATTATTTCAGGTGCATTAAATCTAATTACATAATCTAAAGCCTTTGGTGAAACACCGCTTCTTGGTGGATCTAAGATGATTATATCTGGCTTATCCTTAACTTTCTTAATAGTTTCGGCAACATCTCCAGCTATAAACTCACAGTTATTTAATCCATTAAGCTTAGCATTTTCTTTTGCAGCTTCAACAGCTTCTTCAATAAGCTCAAGTCCAACAACCTTCTTAGCATTAGGTGCTGCTATTTGACCAATTGTACCTGTTCCACAATAAAGGTCAAATACAACTTTGTTTTCACCATCACCCATAAAATCTCTAACTACACTATAAAGAGATTCAGCTCCCTTAGAGTTAGTTTGGAAGAATGAAAATGGTGATATCTTAAATTTAAGACCAAGTAAAGTTTCAACTATGTAATCTCTTCCAAATAATACATTAACCTTTTCTGGTACAACTGCATCAGATAAAGAGTTATTTTCAGTATGTAGTACAGATACTAATTCACCTTTATAGTTTTGAGCTTTAAGCAATTCAGTATATTCAGTTAAATCAAAATCAATTTGAGTTGTAGTTACTAAGTTAACCATAAGCTCACCAGTATTAGTAGCTTTTCTAATAACTAAATGTCTTAAATAACCTTCTCTTCTCATTACTCTATAATAAGGTAATCCAGTTTTTCTAAAGTAATCTACAGTTGTTTTAAGAACAGTTCTAAAATCTTCATCAACTATCATACAACTATCTACTGTTAATACACCAAAAGATTTTCCTTTCATGTGCATTCCTAAAGTAAGCTCTCCACCTTTTTCTAAGTCTCCAAAAGTGAATTCCATCTTATTTCTATATTCCCAACAATTTTCACTACCTTTTACTCCAAGGTACATTCCCATAGGTAAGTCCTTTTCTTCAAAAAGTTCACAAATTTCATCACTTAATAATTCTAATTGCTTTTCATAAGTTAAATTTTGAGAACTACATCCTCCACATACTCCAAAATGAGGACATGGTGCTTCTATTTCATATCCAGCTTTTTCAATAACCTCTACAAGCTTAGCCTCAGCATATCCTTCTCTATTTTTCTTAACTGTAGCTTTTACTGTTTGCCCAGGGAAAGCACCTTTCACATAAACCTTTTTTCCCTCACATTCTGAAATCCCTGTTGAAGGAAACTTTATACCGTCTATTTTTAATGTTAACTGACTTCCTCTTTTCATCTTACGCTCCAATCTAAAAAATTAATTATTCATTATTTGCTAATTATATTTTTTCTCTAAAATTATAAATTAAAAGTAGGTTTGTAAAAACTTCTAGCTTTTAGCTTCTAACTAATAGTATTATACATTAAAACAAAAATAAAAACACCTCTATAAATTATTATAAAGGTGTCTTATAAAATTATCTAAAGATGAATTTTTTTCCTAAAGTCTTTCCATGTAAAAATTCTTGTAAAAGTGGATAGTATAGTATATTACTTATTACATAAATAATCATAAATACTTCTTCTCTTAAAGCTACTCTATATCCAAAAACTCTTAAAGCTAAATCAAATATTCCAAATATTATTAACGCTAAACCTATAGCAAATATTTGATCTAAAATTCCGCTTAAAACGACTTTTGTATAGTGAAGTAGTTTACCATCAGTCTTTATTTCTTCATCCCTTATAAATTCTCTAGCTTCTGCCGATTCCTCTTCAGCTAAATATACTTCTGCCTCTTCTAAAAGATCCGGTGATATGAAATCATCATTGTTTTCAATTTGATTAGCTTTGTTATCTAGCTTTTCTTCATTGTTATCTACCATTTCTACCTCCATAGAATTTATATTTATATAATTAAAGCTTATTATTTACTTAAAGTTATATACTCTACTTTCTAATTTATAAAGTAAAAAGTCCTCTGTAATTGTTATTGTTTCTTTTAAGCCATCAACATTATTTGTTATGGTTTGTATACTCTCACCTGTACCATTTTTAATTACATCATATATTTCTTTGTCTAATTCAGTATAATCTCTTTCATAATCCCCAGTAAATGCTTGTGAAAAAGATGATAATGATAAATTTTCAAACTCAAATTTTCCTGTTTCTAATATAGTTTTTTTATCTAACTTATACCCTAATTTCATTTCTAATTTTCCAGTAGCTAAATCTGAACCATATTGTTTAAAACCAAAATATAAACTTTCTAATCTTTCTGCATCTGGAATATCAAAATATATATAAGTATCATTAACTGATTGGCCATTTTCTTCTTTTATTTCATCTTCTGTAATATCATAATCTAATGAATATCCTTTAGCTGTTGACTCTACACTTGCTAATGATTTATTATATAATTCTTTAACTTGTTCCCTAGTATAATCTTCTGACCATGTTCCTGGAAGTATATCTACATTTTCAACTGTTGTCTTTTGATTTTTCTTTCCTGTCTTTGCCTCATCGTTGTTACTTGAGCATCCTACTGCACTAATGGCTAACATTGCAACTAATGCTAAAGATATTGCTTTTTTCTTCATGTTCTTACCCCCTACATCACTATTTAAATTAATAATATGTTTTCCTAAATCCTATTAATTATAACATTAATCTCCTATATTTTAAAAGCATTTGATAACATATTTATGTAAAATTCACATTATAATCTACAATTTAATACTATCCTTTATTTTTTCAAAAGTTTTTTCTCCTATTCCATCAACATTCTTTAATTCCTCAATAGATTTGAATCCATTATTTTTTTCTCTATATGAAATTATAGAATTAGCTTTTACTTCTCCTATTCCAGGAATTTCTTTTAACTTACTTAAATCAGAGTCATTTATACTGATCTTTCCATCATCACTTTCTTCATTTATTTCTTTATCTTCCGTTGCATATTCCTCTTCTATATTAAGATCATTTATATTTCTAATTATTATTAATTCGTGATTTTTTATTTCTTTAGCTCTATTTATATTTGAAATATCTGCGTCTTGTGTTAATCCTCCTGCTGCTTCAATTAAATCTTTAATTATACTTCCTTCATTTAAAGTATAAACATCTGGATTCATTACTTCCCCTTTAATTTCAACTACTATTGTATTATTAGAAACTGTTTCTAAAGTAGTATCCGCTACCTTATTTTCAATAGTCAGATTATTATTTTCTTCCTGAAAATTTTGTAAATAATCTGTATTCATATTTTCTTCCTCAGTACTAATACTATCTTCATCTATAAAAATATTTTGCATATATTCATCTTTAAAAACATTATTTCTATTCTTTCCATATGTTAATAATGATACACTTACTGTTATAAATAAGAATATCATTATTCCTATTACTTTTTTATTTTTTAATTTTTTCATTATATTACCTCCTTATATACTTAGTTAGTGTAAAGTTTTTTACACTACTTTTCTTTTAAATTCTTTATATATCAAGGT